>ENA-OSEY01000103-OSEY01000103.1-marine-metagenome-genome-assembly--contig:-NODE-103-length-57834-cov-6.193916_pt1 | contig 57834 bp, 54 predicted proteins | sample MGYA00248465_ERZ534230 | MGnify/ENA primary metagenome ERZ534230 (study PRJEB26409, sample SAMN06344110) | marine metagenome | isolation source: Sea water from surface | place: Atlantic Ocean:Southern... | reverse complement strand
CAGCATGCATCAGTTTTATTATCCAAAGCCTTATCCATATTTGATCTTAGCTCCTGCATATTAGAAGATTCAAATTCATAAACCTCAACTTGAATCCCATTAAACGAAAGCGATTTATATTCTGTAGGTTCAGATTTTGCATTGACTTTAGACTTGCTGACCTGCTTAAGTTCTTTATTTTCCTTTAAAATGCTGTCAACTTTAGCAGCCAATTGATCGGTTGGAACATTGAGTTTTTCTTTTAAACTATTTAAGTACCCCAATGAACTCTGAATTTCAGTAAGCTGAATTATATTTTTTTTATTGGGCTTAGGTTTTAAATTAGTCTGGGATTGTTTACCCTTCTTTAAATCTTTATTTTCTCTTAACAGCACATCAATTCTTGAAGAGAGCTGATCTTCAGAAACTTTTAGTTTTTCTTTCAGCTCGTTTAAATTTTCTAGTGAATGCTTAATTAAATCTGATGCAGGTTTACCTACCAATGCTTCAATTCTTCTGACACCTGAGGATACACTTGATTCACTGGTAATGATTAGGGTTTCTATTTCCCCAAGTTTATTAACATGAGTTCCGCCGCAGAGTTCAACAGAAAAATTATCTGCCATTGAAAGAACTCTAACCTCATTTTCATACTTTTCATCAAACATCGCCTCGGCACCAAGCGCAATAGCATCATCCAGATTCATGATTTCGGTTTGCGTATTGGCATTCGTTGCTATTTTTTCATTAACAATGTTTTCAATTTGTATCAGCTCTTCGTAAGTCACTGCTTTTTTATGACTAAAATCAAATCTTAGTTTTGATGGACCAACAAGTGAGCCCTTTTGCTGAACATGATTTCCAAGAACTTGTTTCAAAGCCGCATGTAATAAATGTGTCGCCGAATGATGTGCGGCCGATAGATTTCTGTGGAGAGTTTCTACTTGTGAAGAAACTTTTTCATTTAAAGAAACCTTTCCATCCGTCACTTCCACCTCATGCACAAAAACTTTTCCAAGCTTAGTACAATCGGTAACTTTAGCTTTGAAATTATCATTCAAGATAAAGCCCTGATCCCCAATTTGTCCACCAGATTCTGCATAAAAAGGCGTTTTATCTAAAACGATGAGAGCATTTTCTTCCTTTGAAACCGTTTTTTGAGTTTCGCCTTCAACCCAAAGTCCAAGAACCTCACTTGCTTCAGAAGACAAAGATTCATAACCCAAAAATATAGTTTCTGGAAGTCCATCAACTGAAATTTTATTTTGTTTGAACTTATTTGCCGCCTTTGAAGATGATTTTTGTTTATCCATTTCTTGGTTGAAAGTCTTTTCATCCACAGAAAAGTTGTTTTCCCTTGCAACATCTCGAGTTAAATCAAAGGGAAACCCAAAAGTATCATGCAGTTTAAAAGCTACTTTTCCTGAAACAATATTGTTTTTTGATTTTTTAATTTCTGCATTTAATATTTCCATTCCATTGGCTAGGGTTCTATAGAATTGGTCTTCCTCTTCGAAAATAATTGTTTTTATATCAGAGCTTTTTTCTTTCAGAGTTGGGTATGCTGGCCCCATTTCCTTAACCAATACCTCTAGAAGCTCACTCAAAAAAGGTTTGCTATGACCTAACTTATAGCCATGTCGAACTGCCCTTCTCAGAATTCTTCTTAGAACATATCCCCTACCCTCATTGCTTGGTAAAACACCATCCAAAATTAAGAAAGCTACCGACCTTATATGATCAGCAATGACCTTATGTGACTCGGAACCACTTGAGCCAATCAGTTTCTCTGAGGACGAAATTATGTTCTTAAAAAAATCTATCTCATAATTTGAATTAACGCCTTGCATTACCGCTGCAATTCTTTCTAAACCCATGCCTGTATCTACTGAGGGTTTTGGTAATTTATGCATCTTTCCATCTTTATCTTTGTTAAATTGCATAAAAACCAGATTCCAAATTTCAACAAATCTATCGCCCTCATCTCCATCTGAGCCTGGAGGTGTTCCATCATATTTTTCTCCATGATCGTAATAGATCTCAGAGCATGGTCCACACGGGCCCGTATCCCCCATTGACCAGAAATTATCTTCTTCTCCTAAAAATACTAGTCTTTCCTTGCTTATGCCTATTTTCTCTAGCCAAATTTGTGCCGCCTCTTCATCATCCTGATATACAGATATCCAAAGCTTATCTTTTTCAAGATTAAGATGATTTGTTAAGAAGTCCCATGCCATTTCAATAGCTTCAGTCTTGAAATAGTCTCCAAAACTAAAATTACCCAGCATTTCAAAAAACGTATGATGCCTAAGTGTATAGCCAACATTTTCAAGATCATTATGTTTTCCGCCTGCTCTGATACATCTTTGTGAAGAGGTTGCTCTAAGTGATTTTGGCTGTTCTTGACCTAAAAAAATATCTTTAAACTGAACCATGCCCGCATTTGTAAATAATAAAGTTTCGTCATTGCCTGGAACTAAAGAAGATGACTCAATGATCATATGATCATTGGCTTTAAAATATTCAAGAAATGCCTTTCTAATTTCAGCCGTTTTCAAGTTAAAAGACCTCTTCAAAAAATAATTTCATCGAATTCCATGACCTCTGATTTGCTGTCTCATTGAATTGAGTGCCAAAAGAAGGGTCATTGGCTTCAGGGTTTGTAAAAGCATGCATTGCATTGCCATATGAAATAAACTCCCAATTTGCATCAGACTCATCCATCTCATCATAAAAATCCTGCACGATATCTCTTGGCACCATTGGATCTTTATCACCATGCAAGACTAATATTTTTGAATGTATTTTATTTATAGGTTCTTCAGAGCGATTAAGAAGACCATGAAAACTTACTACACCTGAGACATCCAATCCTGATCTAGCAATTTCTAGTACAGCCATTCCCCCAAAACAATAACCAATTAACCCTATTTTGCCTCCATCAATTGATGGATGTGATTTAATCGCGCTGATCGCACTTGCAACTCTAGTCCTAAATTTTTTTCTATTATCTACAAATGGCTTTATCAGAGCTTGATTCTCTTCAATGTTTTTACCATTGACGCCATTACCAAAGATATCTATTGCCAATCCAGCATAACCTAGCTTAGCAAGCTCTTTAGCCTTATTAATTTCAAAGTCACTTATGCCTTTCCAAGTATGAGCTACTAAAACTGCAGGGCATCTAGATGAGCTTTCAGGTAAAAATAAAACACCTTTACAATTAGTGCTTTCATCAACATAGTCAAAATTTATTTCTTCAATGGGCATTAAATTCCTTGTGCCTTATATCTCTTGTAATTTTCAACATAAAAACCTGCATTAAGTTGAGGAATTTTTTGTTCCTCGGCATCCAACTCTTTTTTAATTTTTCCAGGTATACCCATAACCAGAGATCCATCAGGAATTACTGAACCCTCAGTGATGAGAGCTTTTGCACCAATGATGCAGTTCTTGCCAATTTTTGCATTATTTAGAATTACTGCTCCTATTCCGATGAGGCTTCCATCACCAATCTGACAACCATGCAGCATGGCCATGTGACCAACCGTAACATTGCTACCGATGGTGCAAGGACATCCTGGATCTGTGTGTATAACAGAATTATCCTGAATATTGCTGCCTGCTCCGATGGTTATTGGCTCATTATCACCTCTTATAGTGCACTGAAACCAAATACTCGAATCCTTTTCCATTATTACATTGCCAATTACTGTTGCATTTGGAGCCACCCAAAAATCATCCCCGTCAGTAGAAAGTTTTTTTCCGTCTAGTTCTATAATCATGCTGAATCAGCCTCATCAATTGTTATGTTTGCATCAAAACATAAGTTTAAAAAATTTACAGTTATCATTGCAGTGAGTCCCCAAATCTTTTGATGATTAAACTCCCAAGTTGGAACCATCCAGGTGGAGCCATGTCTATCAATCCTCTCCTTTTTTATATTTTTAAGATCTAGCAGATAATTAAGTGGGACTGTGAAAATATCTGCAATTTCGCTATTTGCTCTAAATTTCTGCTCTGCATTAATTTCATAAACCATCGGATTTACCTCAATCTTATGTCTAGATATAAGGTAATTCATTTGACCGAGTAATGAAGCATCCTTGCTATTTAGATTTATTTCTTCATTTGCTTCTCTTAAGGCTGTATGAGAAAGATCTTTATCATTTGGTTCTACTTTGCCTCCAGGAAAACTAACCTCACCTGAATGAGTGGACATGGATTTTGACCTTTGCGTGTAGATAATCTCAGGATTATCTCTAAGATGATTATAGTTAAGCAAACCAATTAGAACTGCTGCCTGCGGTTGTCCGGATGGTCTTTCACGTATTTCAGAATCTAGTTTATACTTGATGTCCTTTATCATTTGATAATTTTAACTATTTATACAAATAAATTCTTTAGTTAGGAGAAGAATTGAAATACTGTTCAAAATGCGGAAGCGAAAACATTCAATTTAAGATTCCTGCTGGTGATAATTTAAAAAGATATTGCTGCGATGACTGCGGAGCAATTTATTACACCAATCCAAATGTTGTTGTAGGAGCTTTATGTAAATATGAAGACAAAGTTTTGCTTTGCAAAAGAAATATTCAGCCAAGGCTAGGATTATGGACATTGCCGGCAGGTTTCTTTGAGAACGGCGAGACCCTTCAGCAAGGAGCTATTAGGGAGACTAAAGAAGAAACTCAAGCGGATATAAATATTATTCAACCGTATACTCTATTTAGTCTGACACATATTAGTCAGTTACATTATTTCTATATTGCTGAATTAACTAAACCCAAATTTGGCCCTACTCCTGAAAGCTCTGAGGTGGCATTATTCACTGAAGATGAAATACCTTGGGATGAGATAGCTTTCCCAACGGTTTATAAAACTCTCAAACATTTCTTTGAAGACTCCAAAACTAATACTTTTGAATACAAAGAAGAAGAAATTAAACTTGGTTAATTCTCAATTGCAATAAATTCAAATGCAGGTGTCTCATATGGATGAGATTCTATTAGTGTATTTGCAGCTCTGTCTTTAAGATTTTTTGGACACAACATTTCTACCCTATACTCATCAACAAAAGTTAGAACATTTTCACTACCGATATATGGTTTTGAATCTTCTCTTGGTAAAAATTGTCCTTTGCCCTTTACCTCCCATGCGCAATTTTCATAATTACCTTGAACTCCACACCCAATCTTAAACAAGGATTTTTTTGTTTTATCAAGGTGTGACTCCGGAACAAAAAAAATTAATTTATACATCTTGAGTAAATTTATATGCATTGATGAACATTTGCATCCATGGCGAGTAATTGTCATTACTTTTAGGATGCCAAGATAGCTGGGCCATTCGAAAAACCCTTTCAGGGTGTGGCATCATAATGGTTACTCTGCCATCTGCTGCAGTAAATCCAGTGGCTCCATCAATAGAGCCGTTTGGATTAATCGGATAATCATTAGAGCAATTGCCACTAGAATCACTAAAATTAATTGCTACTTGTTTGGATGCATACAATTGATTAATGCAGTCTTCTTCGAACACAGCTCTTCCTTCGCCATGCGCAACAGCAACTGGCATCATCCAATCTCTCATATCTCTAAGCAATATTGAATCAGAGTCACCCACTTTTACTTGACTTAATCTTGCTTCAAATTGTTCTGATTCGTTATGAACAAATCTTGGCCAATGATTTGCTCCTGGTATCAAGTTTTTTAGATGTGAAAGCATTTGGCATCCATTACATACACCTAAAACAAACTTTGTTTGATCTTCAAAAAAAGACGAAAACATTTCCTGAAGGTTTTCACTGAATTTAATATTCGATGCCCAGCCTCCTCCAGCTCCCAAAACATCACCATATGAAAAACCACCGCAGGCTGCAAACCCATGGAAAGAATCTAAATTCATTGAGCCATCTATAAGGTCCTGCATATGTAAGTCAATTGCGTCGAAGCCAGCCAAAGTGAATGCAGCTGCCATCTCAATATGACCATTCACTCCTTGCTCTCTTAGAATAGCAACTTTTGGTCTTATGCCTTTTTTTATTTCTGGCAGATCTAGAGCATATTTGAAATCTGATTTATAAATGAGGCTTAAATCTTCAAACTTTTCAATAGTATTAGTTTCACTCTCAACACAAACTGGATTATCTCTTTCCATTCTTATTTTAGTAGAGGTTTCCTGCCAAGCTTTTTCAAGTTCAACACATGAGGAGCTAAAAATATTTTTCATTTTCCTATCGAAAATCTGAAGCTCATAAGCCGTGGAAGTAACTCCACATTTTTCAATTGAGCAGCCGATTTCTGAAAGTTTATTGCTTAATTCATCAACCTCTCCTTTGTACTGAATGATTAAGCCAAGCTCTTCATTGAATAATTCACTATGAATTTGTTCATCTGATGTAGAAAGAAAAATATCTAAACCAACTTTATTGGTAAAAGATAGCTCACATAAAGCTGCAAGCATTCCTCCATCCGAAATATCATGTAGAGCTGTTATTTTTTTATTTAATATTTCATTTTGGATCAAATTAAATAGCTCTCTAATTTGTTTAGCATTTTCTACATCTGGGGTCTCTAGACTCAGCTGATCTTCAATTATTGCAAGGATTGAGCCGCCCATTCTTTGTTTATCTGTAAGTTTGATGTGATATAAATCATTAGAACAAGACTCTAATTCTGTAGTGATTGCCAGCCTTGTATCAATCACTGGAGCCATTGCTGATATTACTCCAGTTAAAGGAGACTTAACTTCAAAATTCTGTCCCTCTTCAACCCATTTTGATCTCATTGATAAAGAGTCTTTTCCAACAGGGATTGAGATATCCAGCTCACAACAAATCTTTGATAAAGCCTCTACACCCTCCCTCAATGCCAAGTCATCTTTATTGCTCCCACAAGCAGCCATCCAATTAGCCGATAATACAACGCGATCTAATGATTTTATTGGCGCACTCATTAGATTAAAGATTGACTCAGCAAGAGCCATACGCATTGAAGCGCTTGGATTCGAAATTGCAATTGATGGCTTTTCTCCCATTGAGATTGCTTCGCCGTGATATTCAGTGAAGGAGTTGTTCACCATAGAGTAATTTGAAGTCGGGACCTGATATTTTCCTACCATCTGATCTCGTGCTATCAAACCACCTACTGTTCTATCTCCAATGGTGATTAAAAACTGTTTGGACCCAACTGTAGGATGCCTTAGAACTTTAAGAATATTTTTTTCTAAACTATCTTTTGCTTCGAAATCATGAAAATTTTTTGGGTGTTCTGAGGAAACATTAATCTTAGTTTTAGGCAGATCACCAAAAAGCATATCCAAAGGAACATTCACTGGCATAAAGCTGCTATCAGGGCTTGTTACACGAACAAACTGATCCTCAATAGTCTTTCCAACAATTGCATAGGGGCATCTTTCGCGACTACATATATCTTCAAATATTTTTTGATCATCAGGATGAATAGCCAAAACATATCTTTCTTGAGATTCATTGCACCATATTTCCATTGGGGTCATATTTTTATCAGCAACAGGAACCTTTCCTAGATCTATATCAACGCCCCATCCAGTATCTTTTGCTAACTCAGGAATTGCATTAGAGAGACCGCCTGCACCAACATCATGAATAAATTTAATAATATTTTCTTTCTTTGAAATACATGTATTAATGACTTCTTGACACCTTCTCTCCATTTCAGCATTGCCTCTTTGAACAGAAGCAAAATCCAATTCCTCTTCACTTTCTCCTGAAGAAACTGATGAAGCGGCTCCGCCACCAAGACCAATAAGCATGGATGGGCCACCCAATACAATTACCAAGTGATTATGATCTATGCCTCCCTTTAAGCTGTAAGCATCTTTAATCTGCCCGATACCTCCTGCAAGCATAATTGGTTTGTGATATCCGTATGCACTTTTTTCTTTATTGGTTTTTGTTTGTAAAACCCTGAAATAACCTAAAGTACAAGGTCTGCCAAATTCATTGTTAAATGCTGCCGCACCAATCGGCCCTTCTATCATTATTTGTTTTGGGGATGCAATCCTATCAGGAAAAGGAGCTTTCTGTTTAGGCATGTTATCGTCATCCAGATTAAGGTTTGATACATTAAATCCGACTAGGCCAGTTTTTGGTTTGGCTCCAGAGCCAGTAGCACCCTCATCTCTAATTTCACCACCAGAACCTGTAGCAGCACCTGGAAAAGGAGAAATTGCCGTTGGATGATTATGCGTTTCTACCTTTATTAGAGAGTTCATTAATTGAGACTCGAATTTATAAACATCTTTAGAATTTTGTTCTAGCAAATTCGAAACCTCGCCGCTTATAACAGCAGCATTATCTTTGTAAGCAGAAATAAGATGGGGCTTATCTCCTTTGCTTGTTTTCTTTATCAAATCAAATAAAGACGATTCAACCTTGTTACTGTCAAGAGACCAATCAGCATTAAAAATTTTATGTCTGCAGTGTTCAGAGTTCGCTTGAGCAAACATCATTAATTCAGATTCAGTTGGATCTCGTTTTTCATTTGAATAGAAAATATCTAGATATTCTATTTCATCATTTGATAGGGCTAATCCCAATTCTGAGTTTGCGGTCTTTAAAGCATCGATGCCTTTATTACAAAAATCTATGACACGCTGATCTTTAGATGATAAAGAAGAATCAAAAAATTCAAGCGGAGGTTTTTGAAATATAGATTGAGTCATTGGATCAAAAATTGCTTCTAACTGAAAATCATCAATTTCAAATCCTACTAAATTGAATCCGACAAATTTTTCAATTCGTAATTGATCAAAACCAATATTATTTAAAATATCGCCGGCCTTAGAAGACCATGGCGAAATGGTCCCAAGACGTGCACCAATATAGAAAGAGCAGTCTTTAAGTGTTTCTTCTGCATGAAGAACTTCCTTTAACTTATCAGCATCTAGAGCCTTTTCAGAGTTGATCAAAAAATAATCATTTGCGGTCAAAGAAATCTTACTACTTAGATTTTTTTTAAGCTTGGCTTTTAAACGAGATAATTGGGCGCTAGAAAAACTTGATTGACCTTGCAGGAACAAGTTAAAACTTTTTGACACTGAACTTTTTCTAAAATATTGTGGTTTTAATTATAGAGGTGAATCAAATTAAAAAGATAAAAAAGATAAGAATTAATCGAACTATTTTTTTTGTTTTATCAGCTATGATTTTTACGTTCAGTTGTTCTGATCAATCTCTAAATAATGAAGAATTGTCAAGTTCATGTGCAAATACTAAGGAAAAACTTTGGTCATTATCTAACCTATCAGAATTTGAAAAAGATAAGTTTAATCTTCTCTATCAAGAGAGACTTCTATCTTATATTGATGAATTCAAAGAAGCTGCAAAATTGAATAATCTTGACTGGGAATTATTGGCAGCAATAGCCTTTCAGGAATCTCAATGGAATCCAAAAGCTAGGTCTGCAACTCAGGTTAAAGGCATGATGATGTTAACTCTTCCAACCGCTAAATCTTTGGGAGTAGACAATAGACTGGATCCTGTTCAAAGCATTAATGGAGGAGCAAGTTATATAGCAAAGTTAATTGATGAAATAAATTTCGGTACATCAACTGGTGATACGATTTCAATTGCACTTGCTGCCTATAACCTTGGCGTTGGAAATATCAATAGATATCTTGAGGAAATCCAAATAAATTTAAATAAAGAGAATTTTGAAATCACTTGGGATGATCTATCTAGTTTTTTAACTGAAGAAGTTAATCATAATGAATTGATAGGTAATTCCAAAAACTATAAAAGAGGTATTCAAGCAGTAGATTATGTTACTAGAGTTAAAGATTACTATTATTTAATCCTAGGATTAGGATGCAATTAGGAATTAATTAACTGGTATTTAAGGTCTTTAATTTTGTCCCTACAAAAGGCTGCTCGCTCATATTCAGTTTCTTGAGCATATTTATACATTTGCTTTTCAAGTAAATTGATTGAGTTAGAAATAACCTCTGGATTATCTAATTCAATCTTAAATGGCAATTCATCCTCAAAGTTCTTAGGCTTGTTTTTACCTGATCTAGTATTAGGTCTAGCGCCCTCCATAATATCTTTAATTTCTTTGACAATAGATTTTGGTTTGATTTTATTTTCTTTATTAAAAGTGACTTGGATTTCTCTTCTTCTATTAGTCTCTTTCATTGCTCTATCCATTGAGCCTGTAACTTTATCCGCATACAAAATTGCTTTCCCTCTGATATTCCTTGCTGCCCTTCCAATGGTTTGAATGAGTGTTCCCTCGGATCTCAAAAAACCTTCCTTATCTGCATCTAAGATTGCAACCAGACTCACTTCAGGAATGTCTAAACCTTCTCTTAACAAGTTAATTCCAACCAGAACATCAAACTTACCTAATCTTAAATCTCTAATAATCTCAACTCGCTCAACAGTATCAATATCTGAGTGCATGTACCTTGTTTTAATCCCATTTTCATTAAGATAATCCGTTAGATCCTCTGCCATTCTTTTTGTAAGTGTTGTGATTAAGACTCGCTCTTTAAGCTTTGCTCTCTCGTTACATTCTCCAATAACATCATCTATCTGAGTTGATGCTGGTCTGACATCAACTTCTGGGTCAATAAGTCCTGTAGGCCTTACGAGCAGTTCAACGACTTTATCTCCATTTTCTAATTCATATTTCCCTGGGGTTGCAGATACATAAATTCTTTGCGGTGTTAGGAGCTCCCATTCCTCAAATCTAAGAGGTCTATTATCAAGCGCGCTTGGCAATCGAAATCCATAATCAACTAACGTTTCTTTTCGAGATCTATCACCTTTGTACATCCCACCAATTTGGGGAACAGAGACATGAGATTCATCCATGAAAACAATTGCATTTTTAGGGATATAGTCAAATAGACATGGAGGTGGCTGGCCAGAAGATCTACCCGATAAGTATCGTGAATAATTCTCAATCCCCTGACAATAACCAAGCTCAGCCATCATCTCTAAATCATAAGTTGTTCTTTCTTGAAGTCGTTGTGCTTCAACAAGCTTTTCATTGGATTTAAAATATTTGATTCTATCTTTTAACTCTTCTCTAATAAGTTTTAAACAATCAGTGACTGTCTCCCTGGGTGTCACGTAATGTGTCTTGGGATATATGGTTGCTCTGGGTACCTCGCTAATAAGTTCACCAGTTAAAGGGTCAATCCAGGATAATTTTTCTATTTCATCACCAAATAAATCAATCCTTAGTGCCTCTTTCTCAGAGTCCGCAGGATAAACATCGATTACATCTCCTCTCACTCGAAAGGTAGCTCTCCTAAAATCAATATCATTTCGAGTGTATTGCATTGAAGAAAGTCTTCTGAGAATAGCTCGCTGATCAATGATATCTCCACGATCTAAGTGCAAGATCATGTTTAAGTAAGATTCCGGAGCACCTAATCCATAAATTGAAGATACTGTTGCCACAACTACTGTATCATTTCTCTCAAGCAAAGCTTTTGTTGCTGATAAACGCATTTGCTCAATATGCTCATTAATGGAAGCGTCCTTAGCTATATAGGTATCAGACGTTGGGACGTATGCCTCAGGCTGATAGTAATCATAATAAGAAACAAAATATTCTACTGAATTCTCTTTAAAGAAATCTCTGAATTCTCCATAAAGTTGAGCGGCTAGCGTTTTATTTGGTGCCATTATGATTGCAGGTCTTTGAGTTTCTTCAATGATCTTTGCCATCGTATAAGTTTTACCAGACCCAGTGACGCCTAATAATACTTGATGCAACAACCCATCATTTAAGCCATCAACTGCCTGCTGAATAGCCATAGATTGATGACCTGCAGGATCAAAATCCGAATGTACCTTCAACACTTTTGTCATGGTTAATATATTACTTTCTATGATTTTTTATTTATAATGCCAACCTTGTTCCCCGATAGCTCAGTTGGTAGAGCAGTTGACTGTTAATCAATTTGTCGCAGGTTCGAGCCCTGCTCGGGGAGCCATTCTTAACTTAGAGCTTTTAGTATCCTTTTTGCAATTCTATTTCGCTCTTCGTCATCCCTATCCTCAACCTGAATTCCTAAATCATCGATCAATTTTCTTACAATCAAGGTTTGCTTTTCAATTAATTCTTTAAGAAGTCGTTTTTCATCTGCTGCATTAAGTCCATTTCCTTCTTTCATAGAAATCCTTCTTTCTATAGATGTGATTTTTGATAAATTGTCTTCCAATCTATACAAAAACATTTGGTAGCTTTTTACTTCATGCATTGGATGTTTTCCATAAATAAATAACTTATTATTATTATATGATCAAAAAAACAATTCCCTGCATATTCCTAATATTAATATCATTTATTTCACATGCTGAAATAAAAAGTATGAGCATTCTCTATACAAATGATCTGCATGCTCATTTACTTCCTAGCATCCAAACAAGGATTAGCGAGACACGACCTGTAGGCGGATTCGCAAATATCGCAACGCTTGTCAGGGAAAAGAAGTTATCTGATCCAGATACTATTTATATTGATTCCGGTGATTATTTTTCTGGCCCTTATGTTAGTACTTTAACCAACGGTGCTGCTGTAATTGAATCAATGAATTATCTTGGATTAGACGTCGCATGTATTGGCAATCATGAATTTGACCATGGCTGGGAAAATACACTGGAGCAATTAAATAAAGCTAGTTTTCCAATTGTGAATGGAAATATATTTTATAAAAATTCAGATCAGCTGTTTTGGGATAATCCCTATGTCATATTAAATAAAGCTGGTCTCAAGATCGGGGTGATAGGACTGCATGGAAAGTTTGCATTTTACGACACCATAAATTTCAAAATGATTGAAGCTATTGAGACACGCGATGAAGTTTATTATTTAAAGCAATATATAGCTGAACTTAAACCTATAACTGACATAATTATCTTATCTGTTCATGGAGGTATGCCAGGCAGGCAATCTAGCGTTGGGCTAAGTGATGTTGAGCGAAGTTTATACGCTGACATCATGCTAGCAAAAGAAGTGAGCGACTTAGATATCATTATCACTGGTCATGCGCATACAGGCACACCACAAGCATTGATCTCTAATGACACGATCATAGTTTCGACGAATGCCTACACCTCTGAATTAGGTGAGCTTGAAATATTTTTTGATACTGAAAAAAAAGAAATTGTGAAGCACAAAAATAAGCTGATACAAGTTTTTGATGACGAGATTAAGGATGACCCTTCAATGCTTAAAGAAATTAAAAAATGGCAAAATAAAGTAGAGGTTATTGCTTCTAAACCTATTACTCAATCCACTGACAAAATGGAGAGAGCGTATGGATCAGAATCAAATATGGGTAATATGTTTGCTGATGCAATGTCATCATTTGATGAAAGGATTGATTTTGCAATGGTTAATAGTGGCGCCTTAAGACAGGATATTAATGCAGGCACCATTACCAAAGGAGACTTGATCTCTGCTTTTCCTTTTCCAAATACACTGGTGATGGCTCACTTATCTGGAGATCAAATTAAAATTATTTTTGATCATGCTGCTGGAATGACTAATGGAGTCTTGCAAGTTTCCAGTGAGTTTCAGTACTCAATTAATTCATCAGGCAAAGCCACTGCACTCAAACTAAACGATACTGAAATTAAAGGAGATGAAATGTATTGGGTTGCTGCACCTAACTTCGTTACCCAAGGCGGTGATGGCTATTTAGAATTTAGAAATGCAGTCCATATTGAAGATACAGGTATTATGATTGTTGAAATCATAGAAGAGTTCTTAAGTGAGACTAATGAGTATCAGCCTATCGTTGAAAACAGAATAATTGTTAATTAGGTTTTTCTATTTTCCATGTCGTTCCATCAGGCCCATCATCAAGCAATACTCCCATATCTGATAGTTCGTCTCTAATTTCGTCAGCTCTGGCAAAGTCTTTTTCATTCCGTGCTAGATTCCTTGCATCTATTTTTTCTTGAATGAATAAATCATCCACTTCGGCTCCAAATTTAAAGAAATTTTCAGGCTTGTCAGTAAGCAAGCCTAAGTTATTTGCAATGGTTTTAAATGCATATAATTGTTCACTCCTAGAATTCATTTCCTTGTTTGAATTTAATTCTTTTGCAAGATCAAAAAGAATACTTACAGCCTTAGGTGTGTTCAAGTCGTCATTCATGGCCATCTCAAATGCTTCGATAAAAGGATTATCTTTAGTGGTGTTTTCAGCATCTTCATCATTTAATTGTAAAGTTGTATAAAGTCTTTCTAGTGCTGCCCTTGCTTGGTTTAAAGAGCCTTCATCAAAACTTAATTCGCTTCTATAGTGGCTTGATATTAAGAAGAGTCTTATGACTTCAAAATGATATTGCTTAATTAAATCTTTGATCAAAGCAAAGTTACCAAGCGACTTTGACATCTTTTCACCACCGATCTTCAACAATCCTGAATGAATCCAATAATTTGCAAACTCAGAATCATTTGAACATTTTGATTGAGCAATCTCATTTTCATGATGTGGAAAAATTAAATCTGGTCCACCTCCATGAATATCAAAATTCTTTCCAAGCTTTTCTAAAGACATCACAGAGCATTCAATGTGCCAGCCAGGTCTTCCCTTCCCCCATGGCGAGTCCCATGATGGTTCCTCAGGCTTTGCACTTTTCCATAAAACAAAATCTAATGGATCAGCTTTTGCCTGATCCTCTGAAATTCTTGATCCTGGGTCCAAATCATCAAGAACTTTGTTAGATAGTTTTCCATATTCCTCATAACTTCTTACAGAGAAAAATACATCATTATTATCTGCAACGTATGCATGACCTTTTGCTATCAAATCTTCAATCATTGTCACCATGCCATCAATATATTCAGTAGCTTTTGGCTCACTATTTGGTTCAATTAATCCAAGCCCTTGAAAGTCCGCATGCATGCTTGCAATTGTTCTGCTTGTTAAATCGTATATTGACTCTGAATTCTCATTAGCTCGCTCAATGATCTTATCTTCAATGTCAGTAATATTTCTAACGTAATTAACTTTGTAGCCTTGGTACCGGAAGTAACGAACTAAAATGTCGAATGCTACATATGCTCGTGCATGGCCAAGGTGACAATTGTCATATACGGTAACACCGCAAACATACATTCCGACTTTGCCCTGTTCAATGGGCTCAAAAATCTCTTTTTTATTAGTGAGAGTGTTATAAAGCTTAAGACTCATGTGTATACTAGAATTGCTATATTATAAGGTCATATAGTTAATAATTAATATTAGATTCTCAAAGTGAAAATTAAATCTATCGCGAAATTTCAAAAAAAAACTACTTTATTATTCATTGGTTTTTTTTGTTTAATGAGCTGCTCTGAGGCCTCTAATCAACAAACCGTTTTAATGGAGAACAATATGCCGATTGCAACTATCTCAACTTCTGCAGGAGAAATAAAAATTGAGCTTGATAAAGAGAATGCGCCCATATCTGTAGATAATTTTATTTCACTCGCTAACAGCGGTTATTACACTGATACGATATTCCATCGAATCATTGAAGGATTCATGATTCAAGGTGGCGGCCTTGATGCTGACATGCAAAATAAACCTTCAGAGTCTGATGCGATTAAAAATGAAGCCAATAATGGTCTTAAAAATGATAGAGGTACTATCGCCATGGCAAGGACAATGGATCCCCACTCTGCAACGAGTCAGTTCTTTATTAATCATGCGGATAATGATTTTCTAAACTTTTCTTCAGAGACTACCCAGGGATGGGGCTATGCAGTCTTTGGAAAAGTAATTGAAGGCATGGAGGTAGTTGATAGTATTGCGCTAAGTCCTACTATGGTTGTCAATGGCTATCAAGATGCACCAGCAAATCCTGTGACTATTAACTCTGTCTCTATTAGTGAATGAACCTCGGTTTTATTTCTGATTTACATCTATCAGAAACAGATACTTCACTCACAAATGCTTTTTTAGATTTCCTAAAATCACACTCCTCCAATTTGGATCAACTCTATATTCTGGGAGACCTTTATGAGGTATGGATCGGTGATGATGATTCGTCATCATTAATTACTTCAACAAAAGATGCCCTTAGTAAAGCATCCAAAGCAGGTTTAGAAATATTTTTTATTCACGGTAATAGAGACTTTCTTTTAGATAGCTCTTTTGCAGAATCTACTGGCATCTCATTACTTCCAGATCCTTTCTTTTTTGACTATTTCGGAAAAAAAATTGCTCTTTCGCATGGTGATATGTTTTGTATTGATGATACTGAATATCAAACATTCAAAAAGCAAGTTCGCTCACCTAAATGGAAGACTGAGTTTCTCAATAAATCTCTGGTCGAGCGAAAATCAATTGCTTCAAGTATGCGTGATGCAAGCAAAAAAAATTCTTCTCAAAAAGATTTAATGATCATGGACGTTAATATAAATGAAGTAGCTTCATTTTTTGATAAGCATGGTATCGACTTGCTTATCCATGGTCATACCCATAAGCCAAATATTCATGAGCTTGATGGCAAAAATTCTAAATTAAAACGTGTGGTTCTTGGTGATTGGGATAAAACAGGTTGGTGTTTTTATCTAGATTCAACATCTCAAAATTTGGAAGAGTTTAAAATCTAAGCCTTCAATCCAGTTGTCTTTAAAAACTTAATACTGTATATTTATACAGTACTTTATCCTTTATGAAATTAAGCTATATCGGTAATATATCGGCGGATTCTCTGCCTCAAAACTATACTCCATTCTTTGCGGAGAGCGTTCCTGTTGGTTTTCCGAGCCCAGCAAATGATTACCTAGAAACTCCAATTGATTTGAATCAGTACTTGATTAAGAATCAAGTTGCTACGTTTCTAGTAAAAGCTTCTGGTGATTCAATGATCAATGCAAACATAGGTAGTGGCGCAGTATTAATTGTGGATAGAAGCATTAAACCCAATCATAACGATATCGTTGTTGCATCTATCGATGGTGAATTTTTATGCAAAAGATTGCAATTAAAGCCGCGTATTGCACTGATAGCGGAAAATGCTAAGTATCAACCCATCTTTATTGAGCAAGGTCATGAATTAGAAGTTATAGGCGTTGTGACAGCAGCAATCAATATATACAAATAATATGGATCTATTGGCATTAGTAGATTGTGAGAATTTTTATGCGTCTTGTGAAAGAATCTTTAGGCCTGATCTAAAAAAAGCACCAATCGTTGTGCTTTCAAATAACGATGGTTGTGTAATAGCTCGCAGCAAAGAATCAAAAGACTTTGGTATCCAAATGGGAGCTCCATGGTTCAAAGTAAAAGAAGATTTTCTAAAGAGCGGGGGTCAAGTTTTTTCGTCGAACTTTGCTTTATACGGAGATATTTCAAGCAGAGTCATGAGCGTACTATCTCAAATGTCAAAAAAAATAGAGATATACAGTATTGATGAAGCATTTCTTGACTTAGAAAACTTAGCACTTGAAAGTCATGATGCGGCCAATGACTTCGGAGTGTACTGCAGAAATATTGTTAAGCAGTGGGTTGGGATTCCAGTAAGAATTGGAATCGCTCCGACTAAAACCTTAACTAAAGTTGCAAGTTATTTAGCTAAACAACAAACGCATCATCCTGGCATTTTCAGTATCACTAATAATCAAAAAGATATTGAGACCGCATTAAAAAGAGTGCCCATTCATCAGGTATGGGGAGTGGGAAGACGACTCAATAAAAAGCTTAGCAATTCTGGGATGAAAAATGCTTATGACTTAGCATGCTCAAACATTCCATTGATTAGAAAGAAATATAGTGTGGTTTTAGAAAGAACAGTAAGAGAATTAAGAGGAGAAAGATGCTTGGCAATGGATGAAAATCCTGCTCCCAAAAAACAAATTGTTGTTAGCAGAAGCTTTGCGAATAAAATCAGTGATCTCAATACTCTTTCACCTATTGTGAATGATTTTGGTGTCAGGGCATGCGAGAAACTTCGAAAAGAGGGTCAGCTATGCTCAAAAGTTGGTGTCTTTATTAGGACAAGCCCTTTTAGAACACAAGACAGGCAGCATCAAACCATAAAATTCTATACTTTGCATCAGCCTAGCGACGATACTCGGGATATCTTATCCGGCATACGATGGATTCTTCCCAAGATATTCAGACATGGTTTTTGTTATGCAAAAGCAGGTGTAATGTTAAGTCAGTTTACTGATGAAAATGTTTTACAGTATGAGCTATTCGAGCAAATAAACGGAGCAAGGCGCAACAATCAACTAATGAAAACTCTTGATAAAATTAATCACTCTAGCACTCAAGTAAATTTTGCTTCTCAAAGCAAAATAGGATTCACAGCGATGAGAAGAGCAAATGTGTCACCTAGGTATACAACAAGCTGGTTTGAACTACCAACAGTTAATTAGTGAAGTACCTGTCAAAATGTGCTTGAGACAATTCAAAAAGTTCAGTGTTTATCTCATCTTTGATGGAAGATAGTGAAAAGGTTCGATGATCGGGCAACAATTCAAGACCAAATAATTCAAGATCAAGATCTTGCGATGATGCACGCAATAAATCAAATATCCATGTGATCGGATCAAGGGAATCATTGAAATTGATGGCATGCTCCTTGAGTTTAGAAGATAACAGCTCAGCGTCAGTAACTTTAAATCGATGGCTAAGGATGGTCACCTTAAACTCTTCAAGTCTTGAATTAACAATCTCTTTTTCATCATTTGAATAAGAATTCCAGTTAATCACCTCATGAATAAAGCGCTTACAGCCCCTGCAAACGTCATCTCCATAAGTGGTTGAGCAAATTCCAAGACAAGGTGTTGAAGAACGTTGTTTGCGCATAACAAAATAATACTCTAAATACTTAAAATATTAATAGCTTAATCTGCTGGAGCAAAATCTCAATGAGAAGTAAAATATGCGGCGAGGAGTCATCATGCTAGAACAATACAAACTTCATTGCCAAGAAAGAGCAGAGCAAAATGTACCGCCGTTACCTCTGTCTGCTGATCAAACTGCAGAATTAATTGAGCTACTTAAAACTGATCACGAAGAATCTGAACTATTAATGGAGCTTTTGGTGCAGCGCATTCCGGCTGGAGTCGATCAAGCAGCATATGTGAAAGCTGGTTTTTTATCAGATATAACTGAGGGGAAAACAACGAGCCCATATATTGATGCCAATTATGCTGTTGAGTTACTTGGAACAATGCTTGGAGGATATAACATTACTCCTCTAGTCGAATGTTTAAAAAATGAAAATCTTGCAGAAGCAGCAGTAGCAGCTCTATCAAATACTTTACTTATTTTCGATGCCTTTAATGAGATTAATGAGCTTGCAAAAAGTAATGATTATGCAAAAAAAGTTTTAGAAAACTGGGCAGAAGGCAAATGGTTCACCACAAAAGATAAACTAAAGGATGAGATAAAGTTAACAGTTTTTAAGGTGTCTGGAGAAATTAATACTGATGACTTATCACCAGCACAAGATGCTTGGTCAAGACCAGACATCCCTCTTCATGCCCAAGCAATGTTCAAAATGCCAAGAGAGGGCTTGGATGATGCTCTTGGAAAAATAGAAGAACTTAAAAAGAAAGGTAATCCGCTAGTGTTTGTTGGAGATGTTGTGGGTACGGGCTCATCAAGAAAATCTGCTACCAACTCTCTGCTGTGGCACATTGGTGATGAAATACCATATATACCAAACAAGCATGAGGGTGGTTTTGTGCTTGGCGGGAAAATTGCGCCTATATTTTTTAATACCCTTGAAGATGCAGGCTCATTGCCAATTGAATGTGATGTATCAAGTTTCAATATGGGGGATGAAATTATTCTTAAACCTCATGCCGGAGAAGTTACAAATTTAGAAGGTGAATTGTTAACTTCGTTTGAGTTAAAAACTGAAGTCATAATGGATGAAGTAAGAGCTAATGGTCGAATAAATTTAATTATTGGAAGACAGTTAACTGACAAAGCTAGAGAAACACTTGGACTTGAGCCAACAGATATTTTTGTTAGACCTAACAATGATAAAAGTGATGCTAAAGGTTATACCTTGGCGCAAAAAATGGTTGGTAAGGCCTGCGGTGTTGAGGGTGTACGTCCAGGAGATTATTGTGAACCCAGAATGACAACGGTAGGTTCTCAGGATACCACCGGACCCATGACAAGGGATGAGTTAAAGGAACTTGCATGTCTTGGTTTCTCCGCTGACTTAGTTATGCAGTCATTTTGTCATACTGCTGCCTATCCTAAACCCGTGGATATAGAAACCCAACATTCCCTTCCTGAATTTATCATGAATAGAGGAGGAGTTTCACTTAAACCAGGTGATGGCATCATCCACTCTTGGTTAAACAGAATGCTTTTACCTGATACTGTCGGAACAGGCGGAGATAGCCATACTCGATTTCCTATAGGTATTAGCTTTCCTGCTGGCTCCGGATTGGTTGCTTTTGCTGCAACGCTCGGGGTAATGCCACTTGATATGCCTGAATCTGTCTTAGTAAGATTTTCAGGAGAAATGCAGCCTGGCATCACTCTTAGAGACCTTGTTAACGCAATCCCATATGCTGCGATTCAACAAGGATTACTAACGGTTGAAAAGGAAGGTAAGAAAAATATTTTTTCAGGAAGATGTTTAGAGGTTGAAGGGTTGCCAAATCTAAAAGTAGAGCAAGCCTTTGAAATATCCGATGCATCTGCAGAAAGATCTGCATCAGGATGCACCATTAAATTGGGTGAAGAGCCTATTATTGAATATTTAAATTCAAATATCGTGATGTTGAGATGGATGATAGCGAATGGATATGGTGATCCAAAAACACTTGAAAGACGTGCTCAGGGAATGGAAGAATGGATAAAGAACCCTACCCTTCTTGAAGCTGATAAGGATGCAGAATATGCTGCAGTCATTGAGATTGACCTTAATGAGATCAAGGAACCTCTGCTAGCCTGCCCAAATGATCCTGATGATATAAAGCCTCTTTCTGAAGTACAAGACACTAAAATCGATGAGGTCTTTATTGGTTCCTGTATGACAAATATTGGGCACTTCAGGGCTGCTGGACAACTATTAAAAAAATATAAAGAGATCCCAACTAGGCTGTGGGTTGTCCCTCCAACAAAGATGGATGAAAAACAGCTTATTGAAGAAGGTATTTATAATGTTTTTGGTGTAGCAGGAGCAAGGACTGAAGTACCAGGATGCTCATTATGCATGGGTAATCAGGCAAGAGTAGCTCCTAACTCTACGGTGATCTCAACTTCAACGAGAAATTTTCCTAACAGACTTGGCGACGGTGCTGATGTTTTTCTAGGGTCAGCAGAATTATCTGCAGTCTCTGCAGTATTAGGTAAATTACCAAGCCCAAGTGAGTATCTAGAAATAATGAAAGAAATTGATACCATGAGTGGTGAGATCTATCGATATCTTAACTTTAATGAAATAAAGTCCTATGTTGATCAAGCAAATGATGCTGAAATACCAGCGATCAATGTGGTAGAAGCTACTTAGCCTCTCTAGTTATCTTTTTACTATCGCTTCTACTCATTTCCAAGTCCTCTAAGTAGGAAGAGCTGATTGGTGTTGGATACTCCCCATTAAAAATTGAAATTTCAAAATCAGTGATCTTAGGGTTACCCTCTTTGGCCGAACTTATCAAATCATCTAATTGTTGATAAAAAATCTTATCGGCTCCGATCTCAACACAAACTTCTTCTTCAGTTTTATTATGAGCAACTAACTCCTCAGTAGCAGCCATATCGATTCCATAAAGATTTTGATATCTGATTGGTGGCGCAGCAGAGGCGAAATACACTTTTTTTGCACCTGCCATTTTGGCCATCTCAATAATTTTCTTGCTTGTGGTTCCTCTTACTATTGAGTCATCAACCAAGAGAACATTCTTATTTAAAAACTCTAACTCCAAGATATTTAATTTACGTCTAACAGATTTTTTACGTTCTTCTTGATAAGGCATTATGAATGTCCTACCAATGTATCTATTTTTTACAAATCCCTCCCGATAGGGAATATTCAGTTCGTTTGCCAGTTGCAAGGCAGCTGTTGTTGAGCTATCTGGAATAGGAATCACAACATCTATGTCATGGTCTGACATATTGTCCAAAATATTCTTTGCTAAATATTTCCCCATTCTCATTCTTGATTGATAAACAGAAATTTGATCTAAGGTTGAATCAGGTCGTGATAAATAAACGTATTCAAAAATGCATGGTTGTGACTTAGCTGATAGAGAGCATTGTTTTGAGGAAATGATTCCTTTTTTATCTATAAAGACCGCCTCTCCTGGCTCAACATCTCTAAGAGTTTTAAAGCCTAAAGATGCAAATAGAGCATTTTCTGATGCAATAACATATTCTTTTCTGTTCTTACCTTCACGCTCACCGATTACCAATGGTCTGATACCATTTGGATCTCTAAAAGCCAAAATTCCTGCTCCAGTAATTAAGGCAACAACTGCATATGCGCCATCACATCTTATGTGAGTTTTTGAAACAGCCTTAAATAAATGTTCAGGTGTTGGGTTAATTGCTTTCTGCTTAGCTATCTCATGAGCCAATATATTTAAAAGAACTTCCGAATCTGAGTCAGTGTTTAAGTGTCTCATTTCAGCAAAAAATAACTCTTTAGCTAAAGATTTTGAGTTAGTTAAGTTGCCATTATGAGCAAGGCTTATCCCATATGGTGAATTTACATACATTGGTTGAGCAAACTCTTTACCGGCACCACCTGCAGTAGGATATCTAACATGCCCAACCCCATAGCTTCCAATGAGTTTTTCCATGTGTCTTTGCTGAAAAACATCCCTGACATAGCCCATTGATTTTCTACTGTTTAATCTTCCTTCATCGTCACAGACAACCATTCCTGCTGCATCTTGGCCTCTATGCTGAAGCATGAGCAATGATTCGTAGATTTCCGAAGCTACGTTTGATTCAGCTGAAATTCCAACTATTCCGCACATTAGGTATTTCCTAGGATGGGTTGCTCACTTGTTAGCATACCTGAATTTGTATCTTCAATCATAGAGCTAATTTTACTAATTAAGATTGGATTATATGTTTTGATGATTGGGTAAATTTTTGAATTTTCTGCAAAAGTGCTTTGTTCGACATAATCATCTGCGACTATAAATAATAGGCTCACAATTAGCACTCCGCGCAATGATCCAAACATGACTCCTAGAAGCCTATTAAATCCTGACAAACCAGACCATTGCACAAGACCATGAATAAAATTTATAACCAGGCCCCCTATAAATATCAAGCTTACAAAAACAATTATGTAGGTTAACGGTTCAAGCAAAGAGACCGAAATTGAAAAGTTAGATAAAAATTTTTGAGCAGAGGGTTGGAACAATATGGTCAAGAAAAAAGCTGAAATCCACAAAATCAATGAAAACGCTTCTTTTACAAAGCCTCTAAAAAGAGAGATTATTGCTGAGACAACAATAATGGATAGAATAAACATATCTAGTTGATTCAAGGCAACTATTTCCATTCTTCTATTACTCCATTTTCAACACCGGCTATTTCGTTATAGAGAGTTTTAGATTGAATAATCTTTTCCTTTCCAATAAATGGTCCAACATAGACGTAAATCAAATCATCATTTTCGCTTGAATATGCTAAAACATCTTGAGACCTAAACTTAGCAATGAGGTTTTCTGCTTTTGATGAGTCCTTAAATATGCCAACTCTGTAGACATAATTTCTAAGTGGTTCTAAGGGAGCATCATTTTGGTCAACAATCTTACTTGTTAATTGAATGCTATTTGGCCCAAAGAAAAAAAATAAAAATAAAATGAGTGTGGCTATTACGAGAAAACCAATTAGCCTATTTAGCAGCATTATTGCTTAGTAACTTATCTCGAAGATTTGAAATTGTTGACCTTAACTCACCCCTGTGAACGATCATGTCTATTGCTCCATGATCAAGTAGAAATTCAGCTCGCTGAAAGTCTTCGGGCAAATCAACTCTAACAGTCTCCTCAATAACCCTTCTTCCAGCAAATCCAACTAATGCACCGGGCTCCGCAATGTTGATGTCCCCTAACATTGCTATGCTTGCAGAGACTCCTCCAAAGATTGGATCAATCATCACCGAAAAATAAGGTAGCGACTTCTCTCTAAGTTTTTCCAATGCTGCTGCAGTTTTTGCCATTTGCATAAGAGAGACCATTGACTCTTGCATGCGTGCGCCCCCACTTGTAGAAAAACATATCAGTGGTAGATTTTTGTCGATTGCAGTCTGAACTGCTTTAACAAATTTAGTTCCAACAGTACCACCCATTGAACCACCCATAAATCTGAACTCAAATGCAGCGACTACAACTTCTTTTCCATCAAGCTTCCCAACTCCAGTAACAAGAGCTTCTTTCTCCCCTGTTGAACTAACAGCCTCTTTAATTCTTTGATCATAAGACTTAGTATCTTTAAAATTGAGGATATTATTTGTTTCCTCATCAGAGGAGATTTCATTGAAGGAATCTTGATCTAAAAAAATTGAGATCCTTTTTCTAGCACCTATTCTCAGATGATGGCCGCATTTTGGGCATACAAATAACGATTTTTCCAGTTCCGGTTGGTACAAAATCGATTCACATGCTGGACAATTATTCCAAAGACCATCAGGAACTTTGCTTTTGGAGGCTGAAGGTTCTTTTTCACCTATTGAGGGTATGAGCCTTGTTAACCAATTCATTTATTTATAACCGACTTAATTTCGCTTAAATAATTATATATTTTTTTATAATCTGTGGTTTTTTTTGCCTGGAAAATACTTTCAACTAAATATGATCCTATCACCACTCCATCTGCAACTTTAGAGATTGACTCGGCTTGCTCTTTATTTTTTATACCAAATCCAGCCATAACTGGTAGGTCAGTATTCTTTTGTAGGTCAATTACATTGCTCTTAATCTCTTCAAGGTCAACATTTGAGGAACCGGTGACCCCCTTAAGTGTTACGTAGTAAATAAATCCTGAGCTGGCATTACATATCTTCTTAGTTCTTTCTTTGGTGGTTGTTGGTGAAACTAGCGAAATTGAAACTACGTTAGCATTTGAAATTCCAAGATCTTTTAGCGAATATTCTCCGGGAGCGTCAACAATTAAAACCCCATCAATCCCAATATCATCGAATCTCGAAAAAGCTTTCTGATTTTTTAAAAAACTGTTTAGGTAGCCCATCAAAACAATAGGAGTATTTGTGTTCTTTTTTCTAAAATTAGAAATGAGATCAATAATACCTTCAAATGAAGTTTTATTTGCTAGCGAACGATCATGAGCCGATTGAATTATTGGGCCCTCAGCTATGGGATCAGAAAAAGGTACTCCAACTTCAATAACATCAACACCTGCATCAACAAAGCCATGCATTAACGAAAGTGTATCATCCATGTTTGGATCCCCAGCAACTAAATATGCTACTAAAGATTTAATATTATTGTTTTTATTTTCAACAAGCTGTTTTTCAATCCTATTCAAGATCTATGCCCTCAAGCTTGGCAACAGATGCAATGTCTTTATCACCTCTTCCTGATACATTGATAACTATATTTTGATCTTCATTAAACTCACTACATATTAAGTCAAGTGGAGCAAACGCATGAGCAGTTTCTAGTGCGGGGATAATTCCTTCCAGCTCACTCAGCTGATGAAATGCTTTCATAACTGATTCATCATCAACTGCAATGTATTCAGCTCTGCCGCTATCTTTTAAGAATGAGTGCTCTGGACCAACACCGGGATAATCCAATCCAGCACTAATTGAACTAGTTGCCATAATTTGTCCATCTGAATCTTGCATTAGATAACTCTTGGCACCATGCAGTATTCCTGGCTCACCATCATTTAACGGCGCAGCATGCTTTCCTGTATCGATGCCTTGACCTGCCGCTTCTACACCAATCAAGCGAACATCTTCATCAATGAACGGATGAAAAATACCAATTGCATTTGAGCCTCCTCCAACACAAGCAATTATGGCATCAGGCAAGGATTGAAAAGAAGCTTGAGATTGATGAATTAACTCTCTTCCAACAATTGCATTGAAATCTCTAACGATCATCGGGTAAGGATGAGGTCCGGTAACGCTCCCGATAATATAGTAAGTATTGTCAACATTGGTTACCCAATCACGAATGGCTTCATTTAAAGCATCTTTGAGTGTTGCGGTCCCTGATTCAACGGGATGCACATGTGCTCCTAATAGTTTTATTCTATATACGTTGAGTGATTGTCTTTGGACATCTTCAGCTCCCATGTAAATATGGCATTCTAGTCCTAACCGAGCTGCAACTGTTGCTGTTGCAACCCCGTGCTGCCCTGCGCCGGTCTCAGCAATGATTCTAGTTTTACCCATCATTTTGGCAAGCAAGATTTGTCCGATAGTATTATTTATTTTGTGCGCACCAGTATGATTTAAGTCTTCTCGCTTCAGCCAAATATTTGGCCCCTTAAAATGCTCTGTTAACCTTTCAGCAAAATAAAGTGGAGATGGCCTGCCAACAAAATCAGCCAGATCCTTATCAATTTTTTTCTGAAATTCTGAATCAGATTTTATGTCTTCATAGCATTTTTCAAGCTCATCCAGTGCTTCCATGAGGGTCTCAGGGACGAATTTACCACCATAGCTGCCAAAAAAGCCTTCGCTATTAGGTTCACTGTACTTGTTTTTCATAATTTCTAAGATTTTGAAAAAATTCTTTAATTTTCTTTTCTGATTTCTTTCCTGGAGATGTTTCAAGGGATGAATTAACATCCAGGCACCATAGCCCCAGTTTCAGCGCTGATTCAAAGTTATTATTGCCTACGCCGCCTGCAAGAATAAACTTTTTTTTATCTTTCTCCAAGCCATTTAGTAGATCCCAATTAAAGCGCTTACCCGTTCCTCCTGAAGCTTGAGGTGAGTATGATTCTAATAAAATAGCATCTGCATTTGGATATAAATTTATTTTATCTACAAAAGTTTCATCTTTTACATGAATGGCCTTCCAGTAAGGCCTATTAAACTGTGCACAAAATTCGTCAGTCTCATTGCCATGAAATTGAAGCAATGCATTAGGAATAATGTTGATAATTTCATTAATAAATGAAATTTTTTCATTAACAAAAACAATAACTGGCGTGATCTCATCATCAATAAACTCTTGAGCTTGCTTTAAAAAATTAGCATCTATATATCTTGGGCTATTTTGGTATGTAATAAATCCTAAGTAGTCTGGTTTAAATTTTTGAACACTATCCAAACAGCTTAAATCATTAATTCCGCATACTTTAATCTTACTCATAACGAATCAAAAAATTTCTTAAAAGGAATATTGGTATTTTGTATGTCCTTATATTTAGCACCTAAAAAATATAAACCATTAGCTGGTGCAGTTTTTCCTGCCAAAGCTCTATTTTTAGAACTTATTATGTCGGTTATTGTATATTCTGAATCTGCATTTGTTGAAATCTCAACTAATGTACCGATTAGTATCCTGATCATGTTATGAAGAAAAGCATTGGCACTAAATTCAATACAAATTAAGTTATCTCTTTCTTCAAAACTAGCTTTTGATATGGTTTTCACAGGATCTTTTGCTGAGCATTGAGATGATCTAAAGGCACTAAAGTCATGTGTACCAATAATTCCTTTAAGTTCTTTACTTAATAGTTTGAGGTCTATTGGTTTGCTGACATGATAAACGTAGTTTCTAAGAAAAGTAGATCTGATTTCTCCAACCTTTATCAAATAAACATACGATCTTTCATATGCGGAGAATCTAGCATGAAAATTAGAATCAGCTTCCTCAACATGAGTTACAACAAGATCATCTGGAAGGGAGCTATTAAATGCAGCTATCCAATTTATATTTCTGCTGGGATCTTCAACTGAAAAATCAAATATTTGACTTAATGCATGTACGCCTTTATCAGTCCTGCCAGCACAATTCACTCTTGAAGATAGATTAGAAAAGCTCTTTAATGCTTTTTCGAGTTCATCTTGAACAGAGCGAGCATTTTTTTGAAACTGAAACCCTGAAAATAGGGTTCCGTCGTACTGACAAATGCCTACAAACCTAGTCAAAGCTCGAGTTTAGATTGGAGCACTTTTATATCATCAAGGATTCTCTTGCTTGATGATGCCTCCTGCAGTTCATCTAAAATTTTATTTGCATCCTCGAAAGCGCCCATTTCAATATATGCTCTTGCTAAATCAAGTTGTTGCATCTCATCATCATTCTCAATGCTTAGTTCAGTATCAAGATTGGAATCTTGAATATCTGTTTCATCATTATCATTCTTGATGGTTTTTTTACCTCTTGAGATCAAGAAGTAGGCTATCGTTACACCAAATGCAAAGCTTAATAAGCTAATAATTATTAGTGACATGGAGGATCTATCTGTTGAGGAGCTCACCTGTCTATTACTATCTGATGAGGCCTTTAAATTAACAATAGAAGTGTTTGCATCAACAATTTTTTCAGGCGTAGCCTGAGATGTAGCTTGAGGTATAGGTTCTGTTACTTTATTTAAATCAGGATCAATATAACTTTCTGTTGCTTCAGATTCATCCTCAATGATAGGTTCATTTTCTGCATAATTAATAGAATCTTCAGGAGAGGTGAGGATTAGTTTACTATCATTTTTTTGAATATTCGGATCCATAAAATTTATAGATTCTTTTGCTGATTCAGAATCTACTGACTCTATTTCATTTGCTGATGGAATGTTTAAGTCTAAATCTGATCGAACCTTATGGATGTTCCCATCAATGAAGGCATCTGGATTTGACATAAATAAGGCCCACATAATCTGATATATTGATGCATCGTAAGATGAGGCTAAAGATTTTGAAACTGACCAAATGGTATCAATTTCTTCTGCATAAACTGTGCTTTTGGTTATAGGAGTAAACTCAGTTTGATCATCTAAATCAAGATCCTTCTCCTCAATATCAATGTCTTCAGCCATGAGAACTGGTTCGTTATTATCTTTTGGTTCAAATATTTCAGGTTCGCCTACAATCTTTTTTGCTGGCAATGTAAAACTTGTTTGCTGTTTGCGCTGTGAGATTATTCTTCTAGCATCTGAAGGTAAAAAAATAAATATATCCTTCTTAAAGCTTTCCCCAAAGCTCAACCTAAACGAAAAATAATCATTTAGATATGAATCTTTTAGAGCAATCGTTAATCTTTGTTTATTTTCAAAATTTTCAAGCAAAGAGAACTTGATACTTGTTAGATCAAGCGGGTTAGATGTCTTGTATGTAGAAAAAATTAGTTCATTCTCTTCAAAAGTTTTTGAAGCTGAAAAATCTATCTTTATGATTGCCTCGCCATCATTATTGATACTTACGTCGGGTGCTGAAATCTTGACTTGGCCAAAAAGAGGCACTACTAAACACAGTAAAACTAGATGTTGAAACTTCATTTTAATTTCTCTTTAAAGAGTTATTATTTAACAATCTCTCAGCAATTTGAATTGCATTGAGTGCCGCTCCTTTTCCATAAACATTATCAGCAACAATCCATAAAGATATCAACCCATGATCATGCATATCTTTACTTCTTACTCTGCCTACATAAACCTCCTCAGTATCATTTGCATGCTCAAGGGGTGTTGGATACTCTTGTAAATCAGGATTATCTATTACTGTAACCCCATTAAAATTATTAAGAGCCTTTAAAACTTCTTCCCTAGTAACAAAATTTTTGGTTTTAATAAATACAGCTTCAGAATGTCCATTAAAAACAGGGACCCTGACACAGGTTGCATTGACAGTTATTTTTGGATCCATAATTTTTTGAGTTTCCCAAACCACTTTCATCTCTTCTTTTGTATAGTAATCATCTAAAAATATGTCGCACTGAGGGATTGCATTGAAAGCTATTTGTTTTGGATAGACCTTTTGAATTTCGGTAGATTCTTTTGAGAATGTTTCCTGACGGAGTTCTTCTACAGCTGCCTTTCCAGTCCCTGAAACCGCTTGATAGGTTGCTAAGTCAAAATGATCTATCTCTGCCAAGTCATGAATTGGCTTCAAGGCCATAAGCAGTTGAGCAGTTGTACAATTAGGATTAGCTATGAGTGTTGGTTGCTTTAGGTCGTCAATTATTCCTCCGTTTATTTCTGGGACAATGAGCGGGACATCTTCCTGATATCTAAACTCAGAAGACAAATCGATTACATAATTATCTTGATTTATAGCTTCGTAACAAAATTTTCTTGCTACTGATGAGCCGGCGCTAAAAATTGTTAAATCTAAACCATTAAACGAATCCTGATTTAAAGGCTGAATAATTTGCTCTTCTGAGCCAAATAATACGGATTCACCAACAGTACTTTTTCCAAATAAAGAAAGTTTATTAATTGGAAAATCTCTTTTAGCTAATAAATCTAATAGCTTTCGACCAACCATTCCCGTTGCCCCAACAATGCCTAGATTTATTGCTTTCATTTAAGAATCTCGATAAGTTCTTTAGCTACTTCAGAAGTTTTTAAAAAAGTACTCTCATTAGCTATATCTTTAGTCCTTGCTCCATTGGAAATTAGACAACGTACAGCCTTATCAAGTTCATCAGCAAGGCTATCTAAATTAAGAGAATACCTAAAAGCCATCGATAAAGACAAAATCATCGCCAGAGGATTAGCTAAATCTTTGCCTGCAATATCAGGAGCGCTTCCATGACATGGCTCATACATACCAACATTTTTCTCATTTAATGAAGCTGAAGGAAGCATCCCAATTGATCCTGTTAATGTAGCAGCAATATCTGAAAGAATATCCCCAAATAAGTTTGAAGCTAAAATTACATCGAATTGATTAGGGTCTATGACCAACTGCATGGCAGCATTGTCTGCGAGCATGTGAGAAAGTTCTTGGCTAGAAAAGTTTTTATTATGTAAGTCGCTTACTGTTTCTCTCCAAAATCTAGAAACTTCAAGAACATTTGCTTTATCAACTGAGCAAACTTTATTTTTTCTTTTTTGGCTAGCCTCAAATGCAATTTTAGCTATTCGATTAATTTCGTCAGCATCATATCGCATTGTATTAAAGCCAAATGCTGGGGTAACTGATTTATCAATGCCTCTTGGTTCACCGAAATATAATCCGCCAGTTAGTTCACGGACAATTAAAATATCTAAATTCTCAATAACCCCTTTTTTAAGAGAAGATGCATCTGCGAGCTCATTAAATAGAAAAGCTGGACGTAGATTTGCAAATAAATCGAGCTCTTTTCTTAAAGTCAAAAGTGCTTGCTCAGGCCTTTTATCCCATTCCAAAGAGTCCCATTTCGGAGCCCCAACGGCACCAAAAAGAATTGCATCTGAATCTTTTGCCAATGAAAGAGCTTCATCAGTAATAGGCAACCCATGCTCTTCATATGAGGTTCCCCCAACTGACTTGTGATTAACTTGTAAATCAAGATTATCTCTGGTCATCAAGTAATCAAGAATCTCAAGCGCAGATTCCATTACTTCAGCACCAATTCCATCTCCAGGTAATGCTAATATCTTCTTCATTTACTTAATTAAGCCAAGGTTTCTGTTTCAATCTATTAGATTCATAAGATTTGATCTTGTCAGAAATTGATAAAGTAATATCCACCTCATCCTGACCTGTAATAATCATGTCTAGCATCCCAGAATCAACTTCAAAAGCTATTTTTTCATTTTTGATGACAATGTTCTTATCTGCAAGGCTGATGTGAAGTTTTGATTCATTGCTCACATGGTCTTTCACCATTAAAAGTTTATCTTGGTTAAGAGCTATTGGAAGAACTCCATTCTTAAAACAATTATTATAAAAAATATCGCCAAAAGACTCTGCTATAACTGTTTCTATACCAAAATCACGTAGTGCCCAAACTGCATGTTCTCTACTAGACCCACATCCAAAATTTTTACCTGTGATAATAATTTTTGATTCGTTGAATGGCGCTTGATTCAAAATAAAATCTTGATTTAGTGATCTCGATGAAGTTGGAGTATTAATATTTGCAATATCGTGATATCGCCATCCATCAAACAAAAATTCTCCAAATCCAAATTTCTTTATAGACTTAAGGTACTCGGTAGGAATAATTTGATCAGTATCAATGTTATCTATATCAAGGATGCAGGCAATCCCTGAAATATTTTTAAACTCACTCATGCGGAATTCCTCCATGGATAGCTATTCTTGCTGCCATCATCGGGCTTACCAGGTGTGTTCTTCCCATATGTCCTTGCCGGCCTTCAAAATTTCTATTAGATGTAGATGCACATCTGTCACCAGGAGATAATTTATCTTCGTTCATCCCCAAACACATTGAGCAACCTGGATCCCTCCAACTAAAGCCTGCTTCAATAAAAATTTTATCAAGGCCTTCTTTTTCGGCTTGTAACTTTACCTGACCAGAACCTGGAACAATCAAAGCCTCCTCAATACTTTCTGAAATTCTTTTGTCTTTAATCTCAGCTGCTACTGACCTTAGATCTTCTATTCTTGAATTAGTACATGAACCAACAAATACTTTATTAAAAGTAAGATCAGATAATTTTTCTCTTTCTTTTAGACCCATATATTCAATTGCCTTTTTATAAGTTGAATATTTATCACTATTTTGATCTAGTTCGGGAACACATGAGTCATAGTCACTTGTCATTTCAGGAGAGGTTCCCCAGGAGACCTGTGGCTTAATTTTGGAAACATCAATTTCTATTTCCTTATCAAACTTTGCGTTTGAATCTGAAGAAAGACTTTTCCAGTATTCTAGCGCTTTATCATATTCACTTTTATCTAGCTGCACCTTGTCAGATAGGTAAGATTCTGTAATTTTATCGAAAGCAATTAAGCCAACCTTAGCTCCTGCTTCGATAGACATATTGCAAATAGTCATTCGAGATTCCATTGAAAGAGATGAGATATAGTCTCCGCTAAATTCAATGGCATGTCCTGTTCCCCCATCGGTTCCGATTGATCGGATCACATATAAAATAACATCCTTGGAAGTAACGTCAGGTCGAGGACATCCTAATAGATTAATTCTAAAGTTCTTAAGCTTTTTAATTCTTAAGCATTGTGTAGCTAAAACATGTTCTACCTCTGAGGTGCCAATTCCCATTGATAGAGCAGCAAATGCTCCATGTGTTGAGGTATGAGAATCTCCGCATACTATCGTCATGCCTGGTAAAGTGAAGCCATTTTCAGGACCAACAACATGAACTATCCCTTGTTTCTCTGAATTGATATCAAATTGTGGGATATCAAATTTATTACAATTTCTATCAAGCTCTATAATCTGAATTTTTGATACCTCATCCTCAATGGATTCAAGTTCAAAGTTTTGACCCCTTGCTGTGGGAACATTGTGATCAGGAGTTGCAATATTGGCAGCAAGTCTCCATGGCTTTAGATTTTTTTTGCTGATCCCGTCAAATGCTTGTGGAGATGTAACCTCATGAAGAAAGTGTCGATCGATATAAACAAGGTGATCACCTGATCCTAGATCTTCTACGACATGGTCATCCCATAACTTGTCATAAAGGGTTTTCATCAGGAATTAAAAGGAAGCTTTTGGTTTACATCAGAGCATTGAGCAGCATTTCTTAGATAATGATCAAGAATACAAAGAGCACACATAGCTTCTGCAATGGGAACTGCTCTTATTGCAACACATGGATCATGCCTTCCTTTGACCTCAAGCGATACTTCATTGCCATCCATATCCACAGCTTTTGATTTTGATGCAATGCTTGAGGTTGGCTTGATAATAAATGAAAGGTCGATATCTTGACCGGATGAAATTCCTCCAAGAATCCCACCAGAATTATTGGAGAGATAACCATCAGAGTTCATTTCATCCCTTACCTCTGAGCCTTTTTTTGATAAAAATAGATCTGCATTCCCAAAAGATACGCTTTTAACAGCATTGATTGAAACTATTGCTTTTGCAAGCTCTGCATCTAATTTATCAAAAACTGGTTCGCCGAGACCAATTTTACAACCAGAAATTTTGACTCCTAACTCAGCTCCAACTGAATCACCATCATCAATAAGCTGATTAAATAATTCATCTAGCTCTGGCAGTTTTGATTCGTCGCAAAAATTATATTTATTTGAAGAGTTATTACTGAAATTCTCTGCTTTAATTTCACCAATTTGCTGGACCCAAGAATTAATGACAATGCCTTTTTCTTTGAGCACCTTTTTGGCAACAGCTCCAGCTGCGACTCGCATTGATGTTTCTCTGGCACTCGCCCTGCCGCCTCCACGATAGTCTCTTATTCCATACTTACCTTGATAAGTAATATCAGCATGATTAGGTCTAAAAACATCTTTTATATTTGAATAGTCATGCGATCTTTGATCTTCATTAAAGATAATTAGGCCAATAGGCGTTCCGGTGGTTTTTCCTTCAAATACACCTGAAAGAATCTTAACTTTGTCATCTTCTTTTCTTTGAGTAGTAACGTCAGATTGACCTGGCCTTCTTCGATCAAGATCATGCTGAATGTCAGTTTCTGAGATAGCTATGTTAGGTGGACACCCATCGATAATGCAGCCCATGGCTGTTCCATGACTCTCGCCAAAAGTCGAAACAGTGAATATTTTTCCGTATGTGTTACCTGACATGGACGTGATTATAGTCCAATTTAAGTTATAGCCCTACTTTAACGTTGACATGCCACCGTCTTGATTAACAATCTGACCAGTAATCCAGTTCTCTTTAGCATCCAGCAGAAATCTAGCAGTTTTGGCTACTTGTTCAGGACTTCCAATTTCCTTCAAAGGGTGTCTATCAGCAGAAGCATCAATCTTTTTATCATCTGAAAGCAAATTAGATGCCATGGGTGTTTTGGTAATTGAAGGAGCAACGACATTGATTGCTAATCTAGGTGCTAATTCAGCTGCAGATGCTTTTGCAAAAGATTCTAGGGCTCCTTTCGCAGCAGCTATTGATGAATGAAATGTCATTCCTGTTTGGGCTGCAACCGTTGAAAAGAATACTGCTGATGCACCATTATCCTTTTTAAGCTTTGAAAGTACGTGCTTGAAGGTATTAAAGGCACCAAAAAAATTTATATTCATATCGTTTTGTAAATCATCCAGGGTCATTCGTTGGAGAGACTTTAAATTAATGGTGCCAGGACAATATACAAATCCATCCAATGATTCTGGAAGTTCATCTAAAACCGATAAATCCCCTAAAGGATCACATTGAATTTGAGTCCCGTCAATTTCAGTTTGTCCTGACCTGGACGTAACAAAAAGAGAATATCCGTCCTTATGACAAAGTTTTCCTAAATGTTTGCCGATCTCTGAGTTGCCACCAATAATTAGAATATTTTTACTCATGCTTAATAAAAATGTATAGAATTTATATTGTGTCTTTCTACAAAAAACCAATAGCTCATTCCATGATAATTTTGTGCATGGTTGTATTCCAATCTTGCGCTCAGTTTCGACCAATAAATGTTGATATCAACAATTACTCCTATGAGATCAATAGAGATTTTTGGGGAGTACCTCACATCAAAGGAGCAACAAATAAGGATATAGCTTTTGGTATTGGTTATGTGCATGCTGAAGATGCTTATGAAGATTTAGTTCAGCTTATGCCCCTATATAAAGGTGAAAACGGTATAAAAAATGGAATTGATGGAGCAACCACTGATTACCTTATAAGGCTACTAAAAATTCATGAAAAATATGATGAGAATGGCTTAGCTCAACTTCCATCAGAAATCATTGACCTTGCCAAAGGCTATGTTGACGGGATTAATTATTTTGCCAAACAGAATCCAGCTAAAGTAAACAGAAAAATGCATCCCGTAAGTATTAGGGACGTGCTCTTGGGTTCGCACATACAACATCTTTTATTTGCTGGACTTTTTAGAGAAATTGAGTCATTAAATAACTTTGAAAAATCTGCTGAGGTGCCGACCGGTTCAAATGCAATTGCAGTTAATGGAAAAAAAACTATTCCTAATAGTTCCTATCTAATGATTAATTCTCATCAACCTTTATCAGGACCTGTTGGATGGTATGAATTAAATGTCAGTAGTGATGAAGGTTGGCAAGCTCATGGCGGAAATTTTCCTGGGTCTTTTTTAGTCAATGTGGGTTTCAATAAAAACATAGGATGGGGTGCAACGGTAAATAGACCAGATATATTTGATATCTATAAACTAGAAATAAATCCTAATAATACTAATCAGTATAAGGTCGATGATAGCTGGAAAGATTTTGTTACGGAAAAAGATTCATTGCGAATAAGGCTACTTAATATCTTAACGATTAATGTTAAGCGAGACTTCCAGTACTCTGATTTTGGACCTGTCATTGAAATAGAAGGAAATAAGTTTGCTATCAGTCATTCAACAGATAATTATTTTGGTGAAACCCTTGGATGGTTTGAGTTAAATTTATCTAGCTCAGTTAATGAATTTAAAGAAAAGATTATTCAGAGAAAAATTCCAAGTTTTAATTTTGTAGTAATGGATCGAGAACAAAATATTGGATATTTTTATAATGGCATGATTCCAAAAAGGGATAACCCAACTTTATCCAGGAAAATCATTACAACTTCGAAATCAAAATATTTGCCATTGCAAGATTTAGTTTTAGATCTACCAACTTATGTAAACCCTGAAAACGGATGGATTCAAAGCACGAATCAAGATCCTTTCTATGTGATGGGAAAATTCTCAAAAGAATTAAAAGATAATTATCCTGATGTAGATTTTGAGACCAGACTTACTAATAGGTCGTTTAGGGCAAATGAAATTTTAGAATCTGAGATAATTTTTAACTATGAAGAGTTTTATAAATTTAAGCATGATAACCAATATTCAAAATCATCCAGACAATTCAAGTATCTTCAAAAAGCTATTAAAGAAAATCCAAAAAAATTAAATAGGCTATCTGCATGGAATTTAAAAACAAATTTCCAAAATAGATTGGCAGGCATGAGTTCATGCATAATGGCTCAAGAATGGTTATCTGAATTTAATAATCAAGACCTTATTTCGACTTTTGATGCAATTGAAGAGTGCAAAAAGATATTTTCTACGATTGATAAACAAGATGGCGACGAATGGAAAAATCTAACAACCATCTCAAGAGGAGATAGATCTCATTCAATCCAAGGCTCTGTCGATACCTTAAGGGCTGTTTATGGTGTTCCTAATAAAGAAACTCAAACCATGGACATGAGCGGTGGTGATGGATTATTTTTCATCGTTGCTCAAGAGGGAGATTATAGATTTGTTTATGGGATGCATAATTTTGGTTCCTCAAGAGTAGAATCCTCGCCTCATTTTGCAGACCAAACATTTTTGTTCAGCCAAGAGGCAATGAGGTTTATTCCTTCAGAGTTCTGATCTAGAAAGGATTATTTTCTAAGGCAAATAATTCTTGAAAATCTATAACGGACATTTGACTCAAAGATCCAAGATCTGAACACTTATCAAAAATAGATTTAGCATGCTCAGCATCGTAGATTTTTTCTAAATTGGTTTTAAATTTTTTCTCAAGGACTGGGATGCCCTCCTCACGTCTTCTTTTATGCCCAATAGGGTATTCCACTTCAACAGCATCAGTGGAAGAACCATCATTAAAAAAGATTTGAATTTTATTGGCAATCGAGCGTTTATCAGCTTCGAGATATTCTTCTGTGTAGCGTTTGTCCTCTTTAATAACCATCTTTTCTCTAAGCTCATCCACCAGAGGATCTGCAGCCACATCATCCTCATAATGCTCAGCAATGAGGTCTCCATGTATTAGACCAATGGCAATCATGTACTGCAAACAATGATCTCGATCAGCAGGATTATTTAGCTCACCAACTTTTGAGATAATTCTTATGGCTGATTCATGAGTTGTTACTTCAATTTGCTGAATGTCTGAAATCCTATCTTTAATCTGACTGTGCAAAGTCACTGCAGCCTCTACGGCTGTTTGGGCATGGAACTCAGCTGGAAAACTAATTTTGAATAAAACATTCTCCATTACGTACGTTGCAAAAGGCTGTGATAAAGAAAGTTGCTGTTCGTTAAAGAGCACGTCTTCAAAACCCCAGGTTTTCGCAGAAAGAACACTTGGGTAACCCATCTCGCCACTAAGAGTAATCATTGCTAGCCGCACAGCTCTGCTAGTAGCATCACCAGCAGCCCAGCTTTTTCTTGAGCCTGCATTTGGTGCATGACGATAAGTACGCAAGCTTTGACCATCAACCCAAGCTTGAGAAACGGCATCTCTAATTTGTTCAAAATTACCACCCAATAATTTTGTAGCAACAGCTGTTGATGCAACCTTAACTAAAACAACGTGATCCAAGCCGACTCTATTGAAACTGTTTGTTAGTGCCAAAACTCCTTGAATTTCGTGTGCCATAACCATAGATTGCAAAACATCTTTCATCGTTAGAGGATCTTTTCCATCTGCAATATTTTTTTGAGATACAAAATCTGCAACAGCTAAAATTGCACCCAAGTTATCTGATGGATGGCCCCATTCAGCAGCAAGCCATGTGTCGTTGTAATCTAACCATCTGATCATGCAACCAATGTCAAAAGCACCTTTTACAGGGTCAAGCGAAAAGTTAGTGCCAGGCACTCTTACTCCATATGGTACTTCTGTACCCGGAACTACTGGACCCAACATTTTTGTACATGCAGGGAAAGTTAAAGCAAGCAGACCACAACCTACTGTATCGATTAAACAATTCTTTGCTGTTTCAAGTGCTAAATCAGAATTAACGTCATAATCCGAAACATATTGGGCAATTTCAGTTAATAGGGAGTCGTATCCTGAGCGGACATTTATATCAACGTTATCAGACATTATTCTCTATCTTCTATGTTGACCCACTCAGATGACTCAGGTCCTGTATAGTCAGCACTTGGCCTGATAATTCTATTATTAGCTCTTTGCTCCATACAGTGAGCAGTCCATCCTGTTACACGAGACATGACGAAGATCGGGGTAAATAGTTTTGTTGGAATCCCCATGTAAAAATAAGCTGATGCATGAAAAAAGTCTGCATTTGGGAAAAGTTTCTTTTCGTCCCACATAACAGTTTCAACTTCTTCACTAACCTGATAAAGGTTATCGTCACCGTAAGCTTCGGCGAGCTCTTTTGAGAATTCTTTAATAACTGCGTTTCTAGGATCTCTCTCAGAATAAACAGCATGACCAAAACCCATTATCTTATCTTTATTGGCAAGCATCTTAAGTATGTTATCTTTAGCTTCTTCTCTTGTTTTCCAATTTTCTATCATTTCCATAGCTGCTTCATTTGCTCCACCATGAAGTGGACCTCTTAAAGAACCAATGGCTGCAACAACACACGAATGAATATCTGACATAGTCGAAGCACAAACTCTTGCAGTAAAGGTTGAAGCATTAAATTCGTGTTCTGCGTATAAAATCAAAGAAGCATCCATCACTCTTCTAAATAAATCTGAAGGTGTTTTCCCATGGAGAATGTGAAGAAAATGACCTGCCATGGTGTCCTCATCATTAACTAAGGAGATATCCTCACCATCATGAGAATACTTATACCAATAAGTAACAATTGAAGGCATGGTTGCAACCATTCTATTGATTGAATTTAATTGGTTTGAGAAGTCTCCTTCGGCTTCAAGGTTACCAAGCATGGAGGTTCCAGTTCGCATAACATCCATGGGATGAGCACTGGCAGGTATTTTTTTTAAAACCTCTTTAAGTTCCTGGGGCAGATCTCTTTGCCCTTTTAAAAGCTCTTTGTATGAATCAAGTTCTGATTGATTGGGTAGCTTCCCATAAAGTAGTAGATAAGCAACCTCTTCAAAGGTACCTTTTTCAGCAAGGGTTTCAATTTTATGACCTCTATATGCCAATCCTTCCTCTTGCCCAACAGTACAAAGCGATGTTTCACCTGCAACTTGACCTCGGAGCCCTGCTCCCTCTAACTTCTTAACCATTTATTTATTCCCCTTACGTTTGAATAATTCATCTAATTTTTCTTCAAATGAATGATAGTTTAAATACTCGTATAGTTCATCTCTTGTCTGCATATTTTCTACTGAATTTGCCTGAGACCCATTAGTAAAGATATCTTTATATACAGACTCTGCTGCTTTATTCATTGCTCTAAAAGCAGACAAAGGAAAGAGCATTATATCAACTCCAACTGATGCAAGTTCCTCTGCAGTAAAAAGTGGTGTCTTTCCAAATTCAGTAATGTTTGCAAGAACGGGAACTTGTAACGCGTCTTTTAATTGCTTGTAATCCTCTAAACTATGAACAGCTTCTAAAAATAATCCATCAGCTCCGGCGACGATGTATTCTTTGCATCTATCTATAGCTCCTTCCATCCCTTCGGTCGCATATGCATCAGTTCTTGCCATGATGAAAAAACTTTCATCTGTTCGACCATCAACTGCGGCCTTTATTCGATCACTCATTTCAATTTTATCGACAAGACTTTTGTTTGGTCTGTGGCCACATCTTTTTTGAGTAACCTGGTCTTCGATATGAACTGCCGCGACATCTGCAGCAATCATTTCTTTTATAGTGCGACTAATACTAAATGCACCACCAAAGCCTGTATCAATATCAATTAAAAGAGGTAGGTCGGTTGCTTGTGTGATTCTTCTTGAGTCTTCAGCAACATCATTTAAAGTTGTGATGGCTAAATCAGGTAATCCAAAAGATGCATTAGCAACCCCTGCTCCAGAAAGATAAAGGGCTTTATGGCCAGCTTTTTCGGCCATTTTTGCACAATATGCATTTACTGCGCCGACAACCATCAATGGGTTATTATCTGCTATAGCTTCTCTGAATTTTTTCCCTGGACTTTCCATCGAGCAGGTATTGTAATCCCTCGGGATTCGATTTCCCAAATTAATTATAGAATTTAATACCTCTAATTATGCGAGGCTTGTTTTGAGACATTCTCCACTTATTGGTATCTCTGAGACTATAAACACATCCACAGTATTCTTGTTGATAAAAGTTCTCTCGTTTTGAAATTTCAATCATCCTTGATGAGCCACCCTGTTTTCTCCAATTAAAATCCCAATAGTTTACTTTTTGATACCTTGATGCAGCTCGATGACCACTGTCATTAATTTGTTTCATATCTTTCCATCTTGAAATTCCAAGTGTGGTAGCAAAAGTTGGAAAGTCATGTTCATGTGCAAATAAAGCCGAGCGTTCAAACCTCATATCAAAACATTTTGTACATCTGGCACCTCTTTCAGGCTCATTTTCAAGCCCTTTAATTCGCTCAAACCAGTTTTCTTTGTCGTAGTCAGCATCAATAAATTCAAAGCCTAACTGATCACAAAACCTTTTATTTTCATCTTTACGTATCTCGTACTCTTCCTTAGGATGAATGTTTGGATTGTAGAAAAAAACAGTTGTTTTAATCTCTGAGGATGCAATTGCTTCCATAATTTCTCCAGCACATGGAGCACAGCAACTATGGAGAAGTAGCTTTGATTCTTTATTTGGAACCTCAAGTTTAGGTCTTTCATAGCCATCAAGGCTTAAATCTTTTTTTATTTTCATACCACTTCTAAAAAAGCTTTTTTGAGATCATCATATTTATTAAAGGAAGGTATTTTTGGAAATTCCATTGCGATCTTTTCTGGAGCATTCATAAAAAAAGCATGATCTGCAACTTCAAACATTTGAATATCATTATATGAGTCTCCTGCCGCTAAGCACTGATAGCCTATTGATTGAAAAGCTTCTATGGCTTGTTGCTTTGCTTTGGTATGTCGAAGTTTGTAACCTTTAATTGATCCATCCTGGTCAATATCTAAATTATGACAAAGCAATAATGGATAACCCATCTTCTTCATCAGAGGTGATGCAAATTCATGAAATGTATCAGATAGAATAACAACCTGAAAACTCTCTTTGATCTCGTCAAGAAAATCTTTTGCACCATCTAGTAAATCAAGTTTATTAACTGCGTTTTGAATATCAGAAATGCCTAGATTATTTGATGCCATTAAATCTAGTCTAAAATCCATCAACTCACCATAATCTGGAATATCTCTAGTGGTTTTATTAAAACCTTCGATACCGGTATCAAGTGCAACTTGTTCCCAAATTTCAGGAGTGAGTGTGCCCTCCATATCAAAGCAAGCTATTTTCATTTATTTTTTACACCGTATAGAACATGTCCTGCTGCTACTTTATCAGAAGCCTCTTCAATATTCTTATGTTGATCATCAAAAAAAATATCTGCATTAAAAGAAGATAAAAACTCCCCCTTATCCATCCCACCTAAAAAAAGGGACTCATCTATTCTGACACCCCAATCTCGCAGGGTCTCAATAACTCTTTTATGCGAAGGGGCTGATCGAGCAGTCACCAATGCTGTTCTAATAGGACAATCATCTGGATCTAATTCAGACTGGATTTTATTTAACTCAACAAGAAATAACTTAAAAGGGCCAGCTTTTAGAGGAGACCTAGATTGCTTTTCATTTTCTAGAAAAGCTTTTAAACCTTTCTCCTCAAATAATTTTTCTGCTTCATCAGAAAATATTACTGAGTCACCATCAAAGGCAATTCTTAATTCTTTGTCCTTAGAAAGTGGTCTAGATTTTGATGAAAGAATTTTTGCTGCAGCAACTCCGTTTTCAATTGCCCTCTTAACGTCCTCTGTGCTAGCTGATAAAAAAAGATCAACTTCAAAAGCTTCCACATATTTGTATGGGCTCTCTCCTCCACAAAACACTGCCCTGGAAATATTGAGTCCATATTCTTCAATTGAATTAAATACTCGCAGGCCAGTATCAGCTGTGTTTCTTGATAGCAGAACTACTTCAACTCTTTGATCATCAGAAAAATAGCTATTTAGATTTAAAATCTTTTTAACTAAGCTAAAGCCATCACCAGGTTCAAGTATCTTATTTTCATTCTTAATTTGATAATTTTTATAGGCATCAACTCCTTCGTTTACAAAAATTTCATGACTATTATTTAGATTGAATAAAGCTCTTGATGATATGCCTATAGTTAGTTTTGAACGTTCTGGTTGCATAATGTTTAATAAATTTTTATACTGTATAAATATATAGTATTTTTTAAATTATGAAAGATTTAACTGCACAACAATCTAAAGTTTTAAATTGTATAGAAGAAAGTATTAATAAGACAGGATTCCCGCCTACAAGAGCTGAAATTTGCCAAAAATTGGGCTTTAAATCTCCAAATGCTGCAGAGAGTCATCTGCGCGCGTTGGAAAAGAAAGATATCATTTCCATTGCTGGGGGTTCTTCCAGAGGAATCAGCATTAAAAACAAAAAAAGCTCATCAGGTGGAAGTGTTCCAGTTATTGGCTTGGTAGCAGCAGGTTCTGCAACCCTGGCATCCGAAAACATAGAAAGAGAAATTAATGTTGATCCCAGTTTATTTTCTAGAAACGTAGATTATTTTCTTAAGGTCAAAGGACTATCAATGATAGAGGATGGAATCTATGAAGATGATCTAGTGGCCATTCATAAAACTAATGATTTCAAAAATGGTGATTTGGCTGTAGTCAGAACTGAAGATGATGTTACTTTAAAATATATTTTTAAAGAAAATCATAAATTATTACTAAAGCCTGCTAACAAAGACTTCGATCCAATTCATATCGATCTCAGAAACGAATCTGCAGAAGTTGAAGGTATCGGTGTAGGGTTAATAAGAAAAAATTAATGCACAGTAACTGGTTTCTTAGAAACACGTTGCATTTTTGAATCAAAAAACTCGTCGAAGTCTATAACATTTCCGCTCACGCTCTCTATTCCAGCTCTGATCATTTCTTTAGCTACAGCTAACTCTTCCCCATTCAAAAAGTCTTTTGATTCTTTACCAAATTCAATTTTAACAATTGGATTTTCATGATCATCTGATCTTCTAAGGACGATTGTCCCGTCTGGTAATTGTGTTAGTTCGAGATAATTAGACATATATTGACCTTAACATAAAGATAAATTTTTAAAAGGCTATTTTTTGGACTTTGTTACCCAGGTACCTGATTCAAATGTTGAGCTAATTCCAGTTTTTTTTCCTTCATTTTCGGCTGATAGATAATGAACATCTTCAGCCTTATTGTATCTAATGATGTATGGATGACCTGATTCAGCATGACTTGGAGCTGTTAAAAGGTATTGATGTTTTTCCGGTAGTTGACTACCTGCCATCTTTAATTCCTCTACAGAAGGTGCTCTTGTTTCTCTGTTTTTAGGAAACTGACTAGCTGCTAGAAATAACCCTTTAAGGCTATCCCTTAAAAGATAATAGTCATCAACTTTTTTACACTTAAGATCTTCTAATGCAATTGGATCCATAAATATTGGATAAGGATCTCCATTTCTTTGCAATCTTCTTGTAGCACCGCAATTATCGTTGCTGCAACCAAAGTATTTGCCATACCTACCTGTTTTAAGCTGCATATCAGCTCCGCATTTATGACATTCCAATGTTGGGCCATCATATCCTTTGATCTTAAAGTTGCCCTCTTCAACGATGACACCTTTGCAGTCAGGATTATTTGAACAAACATGCAACTTATGGTGCTCATCAATTAGATAGTTATCCATACTAGTATCACAGAGAGGACATCTCTTTTTAATAACTAAATTTTCTGCTTCTTCTTGATCATCAACACTTATAGCTTCATCACCAGAAATTAAGTTTAGTGTTTTTTTGCATTGTTCATCCCCTTCCAATCTGTATCCTGCACATCCAAGAAAAACTCCGTTGCTTGCATTTCTGATATTTAGTTTATTTATTCCGCATTGAGGACAATTAATATTAGTAGGAGTTGCCTTATTACCTCTCATTCCCATTTCTGGATCAGAGGCATTTTTTAAATCATCTTGGAACGCTTCATAATATGAGTTTAATACTGTAATCCAATCCTTAGTTCCATTCGCAATATCATCAAGTTGTGTCTCAAAGTTTGCAGTAAAACCGTAATCCATAATGTCATCGAAGCTTTCCACTAGCCTATCTGAAACAATCATTCCTATTTTTTTAACAAAGAACCTTCTGTTCTCAATCGATACATAGCCCCTGTCTTGAATGGTAGAAATAATGTTTGCATAAGTTGATGGTCTGCCAATACCTCTTTTTTCAAGCTCTTTAACAAGTGCGGCTTCAGAAAACCTGGCGGGTGGTTTTGTAAACTTCTTTTCGTTTTTAAGATCAACAAGATTTAAGGTATCTCCTTCTGCAAGTGGGGGCAAAATTGCATCTTCATCTTTACGTGGCGGCATGACTTTGGTAAATCCATCAAATACAACCTCTCTACCTCTAGCAACAAATTCATATCCTTCTAGATTTACTTTTGCTGAAGTTGATAAATATTCTGCATCTGGCATCTGAGAACTTATGAATTGTTGCCAAATAAGTTCATATAATCGCTGCTCCTCATCTGAAGATGAAGTTATCATTCCGGGTTTCCTAGAGGCACTCGTTGGTCTAATAGCTTCATGAGCCTCTTGCGCATTTTCCTGTGATGAATAAATTCTTGGAGCATTCGTTAAATAACTAGAGCCTAGTTCATCACCAATAAATGCTCTTGCGTCCTGTATAGACTCTTTTGATAACGAAGGAGCATCGGTTCTCATGTAGGTTATAAAACCATTTTCATATAATTTTTGTGCTACCCTCATTGTCCTTTTAACATTAAAACCCAACCTAGTACTTGCAGCTTGCTGAAGAGTAGATGTAATAAATGGAGGCTTTGGTTTTGTTTTAACAGGTCTTTGTGAAATTGATGAAATATTAAGTTTAGTATTTTCAATTAGAGCTTGAATACTTTTTGCCTCTTCAGCTGATAGAAGCGGATCAGTTTTTTTTCTAGGTAGACCAAAATTAATCTCAATGTTATTTGAATCTTTTGCAATAAAGCTCACATCCCAAAACTCTTCGGGCTTGAATTCCTTGATACTCTTTTCTTTTTCAACCAACAATCTTAGTGCTACTGATTGAACTCTTCCTGCAGACAAATTCCTTGCAATTTTTGCCCAAAGTAAAGGTGAAAGCTCAAATCCAACCACCCTATCAAGAAATCTTCTGGCTTGCTGTGCATTTACTAGGTTCTGATCTATCTCTTTTGGATCAGAAAATGCTTCAAGGATTGAATCCTTCGTAATCGCATTAAACCTTACTCTTTGAAAATTATATTTTTCTGGACCTAAAGCCTCTTTTAAATGCCAAGCAATCGCTTCACCCTCCCTATCTAAGTCCGTTGCAAGAAGAATATTTTCAACTTTCTTAGCAGAGGTTTTAAGCTCTTTAATTACTTTCTCTTTTTCAGGAATAATTTGATAAGTAGCCTTCCAGTTACTATCAGGATCAACTCCCATTCTGTTGATTAATCTTTTTCTTTCATTAATTTTTTTTAATCTTGCCTTTTCATCAGCTGGCAGGTCTTTAGGAATTACATTTCTTTTGGCGCCTGATTTAATGCCTTTTTTAGGAAGGTCACGAATGTGACCGACGCTTGATTTAACGATATATTCATCACCTAAATATTTAGAAATAGTCTTTGCTTTTGCTGGTGACTCTACTATTACAAGACTTGATGGCATTGAATTATTTTGTACTTAATTAAATCTTATTTATGGAATGATGAATTTTTTTCAACTCTTCTACACCTAATTTTTCATCCCAAAGGATAGCTATATTGGACTCAAAAAAAATAATTTCAAGTACTGATTGTGGTAATTGATTAATTTTTTCTTCAATATTTGGAAAGTTTTGATCAAATTTTAAAGACGCCGGATCATACAAATTCATTGCATCTCCCTCTCTTACGAACTGTCCCTCTTTTATAAAGGTAGTGTTCCTTAGCTGATATGAAACTAAATCAGATTGGTCATTTTTAAACATCCCTTTCATAGCGTTCGACGAATCAATCTTGAATCCAAGCTTCAAAGCTGAAAGCCTTAATTCAGCAAGAAACTTCATCTTTTTTGAGGGTCTTAGGAAACCTATAGATCCAGCTAAAAATAATATAACCAAAAGAGGAATAATTAATTCCATTCTCTATCTGAGTATTTCTTTTATTAATTTAGGGCCGTGAAAAATAAATCCTGTATAAATTTGAACCAAGGATGCTCCTAAATTGAGTTTATGATTAAATGAATCTTTGCTGTTTACCCCTCCTACACCAATTATCAGAAGGTTATGACTAATATTATTTGCTATATTTTTTAGAATTTCATTCGATTTTTCATATAGTAGTTCCCCTGAAAGCCCTCCATCAGTCTCTCTAATTAAGCTGTTATGGGATGAGTCTCTGTGAATTGTGGTATTTGTTGCTATTAAGCCATCCAAATTAAAATCTATTAGGGATCTAATGATTTCTCGATGGGTCTTAGGGCCCTCATCAGGACTTATTTTTAAAAAAACAGGGTTTAAAAAATTTAGTTTTTCTCGTTCATTTTGAATTTTACTAAGAAGCTCTCTTATGTTTTCTTTAGAGTGCAAATCTCTTAGACCAGGAGTGTTGGGTGAAGATATATTAATCGTAATGTAATCTGCATAGTCTGCTACTCCCCTGAAACAACATAAATAATCTTTTATGCGCTCTTTTTCATCAGAGTCTTTATTTGCACCTATGTTTACTCCCAATACACCATCATATTTTGACTTCTTTAAATTCTTAATCAGGTGATCTAAACCCTTATTATTAAAGCCTAACCTATTAATTACGGATCTCTCTTTAGTGAATCTAAAAACTCTTGGTTTTGCATTGCCAGATTGTGGCTTTGGAGTAACAGTTCCAACTTCTAAAAATCCAAACCCCAAATCACCTAAAGCCTCTATATAATCACCATTTTTATCGAGACCAGCTGCTGTTCCAAGCCTGTTTTTAAAAATTAAATTTTTAAATTTGAATGGTTCTCTTAATGCAAATTTATGTGAAATCCCAAAAAAAGAGTATAAATTTAATTTATGAGCAATTTTCAGGAGGATAAGACTTATAGAGTGTGAAGTCTCAGGTTGCAACAACCTTGTTAGCTTTAATACTAAATCTATCAAATTATTATCTTTTGTTTCCTTGCAAAATGAATATTTGCCTGTAGGAAACCCTCTCTTGAACCACAGTCAAACTTTTCTGCCTTATATTTTAATCCAAAAACTTCATCCTCTTTAAGAAGCATTGAAATAGCATCAGTCAATTGAATCTCATTACCAAAGCCTGGTTTTATTCTTTTTAAAGATTCCATAATACTGCCTTTAAGTAAATACCTGCCTGTAACAGCGAAGTTGCTTGGGGGATTTGATTGGGGCTTTTCAACTATTTCTTTAATCATAGTTAAATTCTCTGAAATGATTTCACCATCAATCACGCCATATTTTTTTGTCTCTTCATCAGTTACTTCATTAATTGCAATAATACTTCTTTGATGAGATTCAAATGCACTTAAAAGTTGAGATGTGATCCCGGGTGTACCATCAAACAAATCATCTGCTAACAGTATTGCAAAATATTCATCAGGATTTATTAGATGCGAAGCCTGCAAAACTGCATCTCCAAGACCTTTTTGATCTCTTTGCCTGATAAAGGAAAATTTTACTCCTTCATACTCTTTAGGGTTTATACGATCTATATAATCCTTTTTATCTGAGCTATGTAATTGTTTTTCAAGCTCCTCATTTCTTTTAAAGTGATCCTCAATTGGCCTTTTTGTATGACTTGTAATAAAAATTATTTCTTCTATACCTGCTTCTACTGCTTCTCTAACAGCAAACTCAACCAGAGGAGTATCCACAATTGGGAGCATTTCTTTGGGTATTGCCTTAGATGCAGGAAGAAATCTTGTACCTAGGCCTGCAACAGGCAGTACAGCTTTTTTTATAGCTTTGGAATTACTCATTTTTTAATTAGTGCAAATGATATACCGCAAATTAGTCCAGTCAAATGAGCTGTATTGGCAATCTTACCAAAACCAAAAAGATTCAAAATATCCAAGTAACCTAGTGCTAACCAAACAATCATAAAGATATATATTGCGGGAGGCATTCCATAGGCATATCTTTTCTGAATGAACTCTCTGATATAGCAAAAACCAAGTAATGCATAAACACAACCGGATAACCCACCAAAAATAATAGCTCCTGATACAGCGGATTCAGCCAAATTACTAAGGATGCCAGAAAAAAGAATAAGAAAAATTAACTTTTTGTAGCCCTCTATATCTTCAATTCTGGTACCCAAAATATAAATCCACAATGAATTGAAAGCTAAATGTGCAACTGAGAAATGAAGAAATATGGGAGACAATAATCTCCAAAACTCAAAACCTTCAAGGTAGGTTTTTTCAATTGGGGTAAAACTTAGAAAGCCATTAATTATTTCAGGCTTTAAAAATGTTAAATAAAAGGTAAGTTGATTTTGCCCAAAAAAAGTAGCTAAGCTTATTAAGATAGCTAAAAATACTAGGACGTTAGAAAAAGATAGTCTCAAGATGACTTGTTATTTGTAATATCTAAACTCCAGCCTAATTTCTCTCTACATGATTCATAAAAGTTGTTATTTTTTGGATGAACAATTTTTAGTTTAATCTCATTTTTGGATAATGAAATTTCTTCGCCAAAGCTAACACGAATATTTTCTTGACCATCAACACACACCATCCCATGCTCCAGAGGGCCTTCCATTATTTCAACTGAAATGTTCTTGTCGTTTGGGGATACTAAAGCTCTAGATGATAAGCTTTGTGACATCATTGGAATTATATTAAAAACAGATAGTTCAGGATCAATGATGGGTCCTCCAGCGGATAATGCATAAGCTGAAGAGCCAGTTGGGGTCGCTACTATAAGTCCATCAGAGCGCTGCTCGTAAACCACTCTCTCACCAATTTTTAACTTATATCTCATCAATTGTGCATATGAACCTGAGTGAATAAGAACTTCATTCAAGCCGAAATATGTCTGATTAGAAAATGAGACTCTTACTAAATCTCTTTCTTCTATAATATGCTGCCCAGACAAAACATCTTTAATTGTTTCCTCAAATCCATCAACGTTTATATCAGTAAGGAAGCCAACACTTCCAAAATTAACTCCCAACATAGGTATTTCAAACTCTAAAAATTTTCGAGCTGAACTAAGGAAGGTTCCATCTCCACCAAATACAATCAATAGATCTAACGTTTTTGGGAAATCATTTAATACTGCGCCCTCAAAATTCCCATCAAGACTATTTTCTTCCTCGACAAAAACAGTGCAGTCTGACTTTGTCAAAACTGGTATTAATTGCTTAAGACTATTCTTATCGTTATCTGAAAGAGAATTCTTAAAAATTAAGCCTATTTTTTTAAACATGCGCGTATTATAACTACTCTAGATATTTATTCCTTATGAGTAATCAAATTCGAGAATTATCAAATCTTATAAAAAATTCAAACCGCATCATCATTCTTACTGGTGCAGGCATTAGTACCGACTCCGGATTACCAGATTTCAGGAGTGATAATGGTTTTTGGAAATCAAATAAACCAATTTATTTCAATGATTTTATAAAAAGTGAGCAGTCGAGAATTCTTTCATGGAAAAGAAACATTGAATTAAATAAGTTACTAGAGAAAATTAATCCTAATGAGGGACATCGATTTGTTTCAAAATTATTAGATCTCAATGAAGATAATTTTCTAGTAACTCAAAATATAGATGGTTTGCATCAAAGAGTATTCCAAAAAAATACTAATATTATTGAAATCCACGGAAATGCAACATCTGCAAAATGTCTTGAATGTAAAAAAGAATATTCTTTAAAAATTTTTCATGATGCCGTAAGAAATGACGAACCAATTCCAGCCTGTCATGACTGCTCAGGCTTAATAAAAGTTGCCACCATTTCATTTGGTCAACCGATGAATACAGATGATCTTATTAATGCTCAGAATTTAACTGCGGATTGTGATTTATTTTTAGTGCTTGGATCATCACTAGTTGTTCAGCCTGTTGCTTCACTTCCAAAGATTGCATTAGAAAATAATGCAAAGCTTGCAATTATTAATAATGACGAGACTCCTTACGATGGCTTAGCCGATATAGTTATTAATGCAAAAATTAATGATGTTATTTCAGAGATTAATCTTGGCTAATCATGCATTAATGCTGCTCTTCCAATTATTTTTCCATCTTTGAGATCTAGGAGAGTCTGGTAAGCCTCAGATGCACTTCTCTTCTCAACTGGTATTGGATCAATTTTATTTGCACGAACTAACTCCATCAATTCTTCCATATCTCCAGGACTTCCAACATATGAGCCCTGAATGGTTCTCTCCATGATTGGGATTAAGGGTAATGGCATTTTTAATTCGCCACCATAAAGACCCACAATAATGTATTTGCCACCCTTGGCTAAAAGATTGGTTCCAAAGCCCACTGATAACTCTGAACCAACAAAATCTATTAGCGTCATTGCACCGCCCTCAGTATGTTCAAGGATCTCCATTAATGATTCTTCTTTAGTAGAGTTAAATGCTTTTGAAGCGCCATTTTTCAATGCTATCTCAAGTTTTTCATCATCAACATCAATAACAATTGGATTAACATTAAACGCAGATTTTGCAATTTGTAATCCCATCATTCCAACTCCACCAACCCCCAAAATGATTGCTTTATTATCGGATGAATAGGGTAAGCCTTTTTTTAAAGCGCTATATGCTGTTAAACCTGAGCATGCATAGCTTCCTGCGAGATGAGGCTCTATGTCCCCAGCTTCATGTAAGTATTTTTGGTCAGGAACTAAAATGTGATCTCCAAAACCACCTGGCTTCTGCACACCTATGTTTTGAGCTAGATTACAAAGATGCTCATCCCCTTTTTTGCATAACTCACATTCTCCACATCCAATCCATGGATACACAACAAATTTAGATCCGATTTCAACAGTAGCATCATCTCCACAGGCGATCACTTCTCCAAAAACTTCATGTCCAAGGGTGTAAGGTCTCTCCAGAGGCAGTTCAAGCTTATTACCACCCCCAAGATTAAATGCGCCCTCATGAATGTGAACATCAGAATGACAAACGCCACAACTAATAGTTTTTACTAAAACTTCTTTACCTTGTGGGTTCGGAGTTTCCACTTCATTACAAACTAAAGGCTTTCCTGGCTCTTCGACTTGATAAGCTTTCATAGCTGTTCCTTATTACAATTAATTTAATCTTTTGATTATAATAACTCTTCAATTTATCAAGTAAACAATTTAGGAAACAACCTGTATGAGTAATTTAGAAAATTTTAGAGCTGAAGTTAGTGAGTGGCTAGAAGAAAACTGTCCTCCATCCATGAGAACACCAATGGTAGAAGACGAAGTTGTCTGGGGTGGCAGGAACGCTGTCTACAAAAATCCTGAATCAAAAATATGGCTAGATAAAATGGGTGAAAAAGGATGGACTGCTCCAGCATTACCTAAGGAATATGGTGGGGGCGGACTAAATAGTGATGAAATTAAAATTCTTAACTCTGAACTCTTCAAAATTGGAGCAAGACCTGCACTTAATAGTTTTGGTATTTGGATGTTGGCTCCAGTAATAATTGAATACGGTAACGAAGCTCAAAAAATGGAACACATACCAAAAATCCTTAAAGGTGAAATTAGATGGTGCCAGGGTTACTCCGAACCAGGATCAGGTTCTGATTTAGCTTCTCTCTCAACAAAAGCTGAAGATATGGGTGATCATTATCTAGTAAATGGCCAGAAAGTTTGGACATCATATGCTGATCAGGCTGATTGGATATTTGCTCTAGTTAGAACTGGTCCAAAAGAACCAAAACATAATGGTATTAGTTTTTTATTAATTGATATGGCTGATCCTGGGGTTACTACAAAACCTATAACCTTAATCAGTGGAAAGTCTCCATTTTGTGAAACTTTTTTTGATAATGTGAAAGTTCCAAAAGAAAACTTGATTGGAGAAGAAAATCAAGGCTGGACGATTGCAAAGAAGCTCCTTCAACATGAAAGAAACTTTATATCAAACTTTGGGCTTGCTGCAGGTGGTGGTGATGGATCTAAGACTAAAGGCGTAGTAGGACTCGCAAAAACATATCTTGGTGAAGAAAATGGAAAAATTGCAGATCTAGATTTTAGATCAAGAGTAACTGAGCATAAGATGAAAGAGCATTCCTTCGGTTTAACTCTCCAAAGAGCTGGCGATGAAGGTGGAAAAGCCTCAGCTGCATCATCAATATTTAAATACTACGGGACAGAACATAATAAAAACAGATATGAACTCATGATTGAAGCCATGGGTAACAAAGGTTTTATTTGGGATGGTGATGAAGCTGAATCTAAAGAGAAAGCTATTACAAGGGCATGGTTGAGAACAAAAGCAAACTCAATTGAGGGTGGTACTTCTGAAGTTCAATTAAATGTAATCGCTAAAAGAGTTTTAGATCTTCCGGCTTAACAAAGGATTAATATGAAACTAGTCTTAAATGAAGAATTACAGTTCTTAAAAGATACTGCTTCAAACTTCGCAAAAGATAAAGCTCCGGTGTCTCACTTAAGAAAACTCAGAGATGAAGATCATCCAAATTCTTGGGATGAAGGTCTATGGCATGAAATGGTTGAGCTTGGTTGGACAAGCATTCTTATTCCGGAAAAATATGGAGGTTCAGAGTTTGGTCTTGCAGGCATAAGCGTGGTACTTCAAGAGTTAGGCAAAACTCTAGTTCCCTCTCCATTATTTGCTACAGGTGTATTAGGCGTTACTTCGATCAATCAAATGGGTTCAGAGCCTCAAAAAGAAGAACTTCTTGGAAAAATTCTTGAAGGTAAGCTGACGACTGCTCTAGCAATTGACGAGGGATCACATCATGAACCTGCAAATACAGAGCTTACCGCAGAAAAAAATAATGATGGATGGGTCCTCAATGGAGAAAAGGTTTTTGTAATTGATGGTTCAAGTGCTGATCTTTTGATTGTTATAGCTAGAACTTCTGGTAACAAAGGTGATGTCCAAGGATTATCAGCATTCATTGTAGATCCTAATTTAAAGGGTATAAATAGAAGAAAAGTGCCAACTGCAGATTCAAGAAATTATGCAAATATTTCATTTGAAGATGTAACAATTTCAGCTGAGGCAATCCTTGGCGAGGTTGATGGTGCTTCTGACCAAATTCAAAAAGTTTTGGATTTTGGAAGAATTGCAATGTCAGCGGAAATGCTAGGAAATACTGAGGAAGCATTTGCAATAACTTTAAATTATCTTAAGGAAAGAAAGCAGTTTGGTGTTCTGATTGGGTCATTTCAGGCTTTGCAACATAGAGCAGCAAAAATGTTTTGTGAAATCGAGTTAACAAAATCAGCTGTAATAGCTGCAATGCACGCTGCAGATGAAAACTCTAATGAGCTTGAAAGGCTATCAAGCCTGGCAAAATTTCAAGCTGGAACAACCTTGCACACAGTAAGCAATGAATCAATACAAATGCATGGTGGTATTGGTGTTACAGATGAGTATGACATAGGCTTTTATCTAAAACGTGCAAGAGTGGCAGAACAAATTTTTGGTTCCTCAACTTATCATAAGTCTAGATACGCAGATATAAGCGGCTACTAAGTTGGCTGATATTAACCCTCTTCTCGAGCTGATGGAAAAGCTTCGAGATAAAGATAAGGGTTGTCCATGGGATATAAAACAAGATCACAACTCAATTGCACATTGCTCCATAGAAGAAGCCTATGAGTTGGTTGCAGCTATAATCAAAAATGATAAGGAAAATATAAAAGAAGAGCTTGGTGATGTCTTGCTTCAAGTAATCTTTCACTCACAGATTGCAAAAGAAAATAATGCTTTTGATTTTGATGATGTTATCGAGGTTTTAAGCAAAAAACTAATAACGAGACACCCAAATGTTTTTGATCCAGATTTTGATCTAAAGATTTCAGCAGATGAGCAATCAAAGTTGTGGAATGAAATAAAAAAGAAAGAAAAAAAGCAAAATACCAACACTGTAAGTTTTGAATCGATTTCAAGCTCTCTTTCTCCAATTCAAAAATCTAAAGAAATTCAAAAAGAGGCCTCAAAGAAAAATTTTGATTGGGATTCTACTGAAGATGTATTTGAAAAAGTCTATGAAGAATTAAACGAATTAAAATCTATTCAACATAAAAAAGACCAAGCAAAAGAAGAGTTAGGTGATCTCTTTTTTGTCTTAATTAATTTAGCCAAACACCTTCAAATTGATCCTGATATAGCAATTGAATCAGCTAACCAAAAATTTATGAGAAGGTTTTTAAAACTTGAGGAAATTGCAAAAAAAAGAAATCAAAATATAGAAAATGCTAATATAGACGACCTTGATGAGCTTTGGGAAGAGGTTAAACGGGGTGAGAAGTCTTTATAAAAATATAATTGGTGTTCTAACAGTTAACACAATTATTATTATTCTTTCGATCGGAGTGATTGTACTTTCGATTGTTTGTTTACCTCGCGTACTCCCCTCAAAAAAAATAAAAAAATTTATCACTGGAATTGCTAATGGAATTGGTGACATTGTTGTTTGGGCAATGAAAATTTCATTAATTCCTCTTCATAGACCAAATTGGATGATTGAATTTCCTGAAGGGATTTCTAAAAAAAGTTGGTACCTGGGCACCAGTAATCACATGTCATGGGCTGACATATTTGTACTTCTTTTTTCTGCGAATTATAAAGCTCCGCTTTTAAAATTCTTCATGAAAAAACAGTTGCAATGGATACCGCTTATTTATTTGGTTCACAAGACGATAGATATGCCATTTGTGAATCGACACTCAAGGGAAGAAATAACTAAAAATCCTAACTTGAAAATAATTGATTTTGAAAATTCAAGAATTGCAGCGAAAAGATTTACAAGGCATCCTGCAACAGCTTTCAGTTTTGCTGAGGGAACAAGATTCTCAGACACTAAGAAAGCCGCAATGAAATCAGACTATAAAAATTTACTTAATCCAAAAATTGGAGCACTTGCAACTGCGCTTGCAGGCATGCCAATGGTAAGTGAATTGATTGATTTCACATTGATTTACGAAACAGACAAACGCTCAGCATGGGCATTTGCTTGTGGTGAAATGAAAAATGTAAAAATTATAGTTAAAAAATACCAAATACCTATTGAGCTTATAAATCATCATGATAAAAGCTCAAATGATTATAGGGAGCTATTTAAGGCTTTCATTGATGATATTTGGGAAAAAAAGCAAGTGATTATTGATCAAAATTCTAGTTTTTGACGACTGATCCCAAAATTATTTTCGTCAGCATACAACCAGTAGCCCGGTTTAAATATCAATCCTGCAAAGGAAATCATCGCTCCTCTCTTTCCAAGACCAAATTTTTCAGTTTTTTTAAACACGCTGCCTTTTGCAATTATTGATATTGGAAGATCATTAATCTCTGTTACATCTCTTATGTAACCGTTTAAGACAACTCCCTGCCAATTATTTTTTACTGCCTCAGCAGCAATTTGATCACCAATCATGGAAACATGATTAACTCCTGCTGCATCAATAACTAATATCCTTCCTCTACCATCTTCTGCCAGAATTGATTTAACTAGGCTGTTATCATCGGTACAGAAAACAGTTTCGATCTCACCATTAAGAATATTAGATTTGCCATATCGAAGAAATCTTTTATTGGAGACATTTAGCATCTGAGGATATAGGTCTGATATATCTGGTAGAGTTTTCAATTAAGGCCTCTCATTAAAAACATTTATAAAGTTAAAGGGTGCTTCAGCATTAGGATTAAAAAAAGTTGGTGCTACTCTTTCGGCAATTTTAGAGTACCTTTCATGAATCTGATCCTTGGCAGAATTAATACTTCCGACAATGGCAATTGTTTCCAGCATTTCATCATTAATAAGTTTTGGCATCTCATCCCACGCTCCTTTTTTTGAGAGCTTGTTGAGTTCAAAATGTATATTCTCCCAACCATGCTCCTCTAGAACAACTTTATAGGCAGGTGTGGAGCCATAAAAACCAAGCTGCATTCTCAGTCCATTAATTGCTTGATCAAGCTCATCCTGATCATCTGCAGCAGCCACCATGACACCAATTGAAATTTTAAAATTTTTATTTTTTGATTTATTAAGCCCTTTATCTACTGCAGGAAGTGTTATGGCTTGAAGAGATTTTACTGAATGAAATGGATGGACCAATAATCCATCAGCAACTTCTGCTGCTACACATGTCATCAATGGTCCTACTCCAGCAAGATATATGCTGGGAAGACCATACTCATGTTTTCCAGGATTAAAAAGTGGTGTCATAAGAGTATGACTATAAAATTCTCCCTTAAAATTTAACTGAGTTCCATTTTCCCAACACTCCCATATAGATTTTATAGCTTGGATCATTTCCCTCATTCTGTTTGCTGGAGAAGACCATGGCATTGAAAAGCGTTTTTCTATATGCGGTTTGATCTGAGATCCAAGACCCATAATAAATCGTCCTTTTGACAAGAGCTGTAAGTCATAACCAATATTTGCTAACAGCATAGGATTCCTAGCAAAGGCAATGGCTATGGATGTAATTAAATTAATCTTTTTAGTATTTGATGCCGCAACTGCAAGCGGCAAGAATGGTTCATGAGGACCTTCAAATGTACACAGTCCATCAAATCCCGACGCCTCTATCTTTGAAGATAAATCTGCGGCATCACTAGGATCTCTAGTGATAATTGGCGCATCAATTTTCATGAGATCATTCTAATCAAAATAAGGTTGCAATGATATGTTGGAACTGAGATGCTAATTTAATATATTTTTGATATGAATAAATTATGAAGATTTTTGGATGTAATGATTCAAGACATGTTCGGCCTTTATGGACTGCAGAAGAAATGGGTTTGGACTATGAGTTAGAGATGCTG
>ENA-OSEY01000102-OSEY01000102.1-marine-metagenome-genome-assembly--contig:-NODE-102-length-58582-cov-3.240817_pt1 | contig 58582 bp, 54 predicted proteins | sample MGYA00248465_ERZ534230 | MGnify/ENA primary metagenome ERZ534230 (study PRJEB26409, sample SAMN06344110) | marine metagenome | isolation source: Sea water from surface | place: Atlantic Ocean:Southern... | reverse complement strand
CCGCAATCAAAATTGGAGTAAAAATGGAGGCTTGAGGTCTCATTTGGTTTCCAATTTCTGATAAGAGAGCGCGTAGCTACAGTGTCAGGATCAGTCCTACAAATTCCAATATATTGCTGAACATCAACTTGGCAATAACAGTTTTAGCAAGACCAGATGGAAAAGGGTTTTAATGCTGAAAATTCTCCTAACGGCTCTCTTGATCACAGTAATTTTTGGCATTGTGATGCGCATGTCACCATCTTTGTCTGCCCGGGCTAAAACCCTCCTCCGGCATCCGTTGGCTAGGACAATAATATTTCAGGTTGTCCTGCGCCTTATTCGCATTTTCATTCTTAGGCGGTGACACCCGTATGTTTAGTCATCTTCGGAAGCATATATCGGATCAACTGTAAAATAACCACCCTGATAGACAGCGTCAGGCGCGTCGGGCTTAGGGCGTTCCATTCTTTTATCCAGAGATTCCAGAAACTTCCGCCCATTATCTTTTGGTTGCCAACCGAGATAGGCGGTTCCCGAATTGTCCCACCATTTTCCATCATTATCTGAAATACCGTAAATAATAGGGCAGCCAAGTTGTGATATGTTGAAAATGCAGTCAATTAGGGCGGTGAAATCGTCATAAGACATCCAGGTCGCCATCATTCTATGATTTTTTGGCTCCGGAAAACAGGAACCGATCCGCACTATTGCTGTTTCTATCCCAAATTTATCATAATAAAGACTGGCAATAGCTTCACCAAAAACCTTCGAGACGCCATAAAGACCATCTGGACGCGGCAGGGCTTTATCATCAAGATAATCCGTCTGTTTATAAAAGCCTACAGCATGGTTCGAGCTAGCAAACAGGATGCGTGTGCAGCCTGTTTTTCTTGCTGCTTCATATAGATTGTACACGCCCTCAATGTTGGCGGGGCGAATTGAAGACCATGATTTTTCTATTGAAATGCCGCCAAAATGAACGATGCCATTACAGCCCTTCACAAGTTTATAAACTTCATCTTCTTTGCTTAGGTCGCAGTAGACGATCTCTTCATTTGGGGCTGCATCACCCAAATCATTAATGTCAGATACACGCAAAATTTCCGCTAGCGGTGCAAGTTTTTTACGCAAAACTGAGCCAATACTTCCGGCAGCGCCTGTTAGCAGAAGTCGTTTCATGTAGTTATCCTTTGAAACGTGGCTGCCTAAGGCCTGTAACGCCAAGGCCTTTTATAGCAAACAGACCACCTGCATCTGGCTGGTTGGCTTCGCTTCCCTCAGTCAGGCCAAAGCCAATAGAAGTTAGGTATAATATGTCGAGGTTTTTGCCACCAAACATTGGTTTGGTGGGTTTTTCAACAGGCACATCCAGCGTAAATAGCAGCTCACCCTCTGGCGAAATGCGGTAAATCTGCCAACCGCTGACACCAGCCATCCAATAGCAGCCTTCTGCGTCAACCGTGCCGCCGTCTGGTCTTCCGTTAACCTGGCGGGTATCAAAAAAAGTTTTAGCTTTTCCGGTTAAACCGGTCGCACTGTCATAATTGCAAGACCAAATTGTGCGGGTCAGTTTGTTGCTGTCCGAAAAATAAATGGTGTCCCCGTTTGGCGAGAAAGCGAGGCCGTTGGTAGTATAGAACAGTTTGTCCATCTCAGTCAGCTTCAAGTCTGTATCAAGCAGATAAAACTTTCCCTGTTGTTTAGGCTCGCCACCATCTTTCATGGTTCCTGCCCAAAACCGCCCGGCTGGGTCTACCGTGCCATCATTAAACCTGTTTTCTGGCTGATCTTTTTCGGGATCTATAATATGCCGTTTCTGGCCAGTGTGCGGGTCAAAAAACCAGAAGCCCGATTTGGCAGCCACAACAAGGCCGCCATGCTCACGTCTTGCAATACAGCCGACAGGTTCGCCAAAGTCAAAACTCTGGTTACTCTTATCTTCCGGATTATAACAGTGTATCAAACCACCCGTAATATCCACCCACCATAGTCTCTGATCTTCTGTGTCCCAGACTGCGCCCTCGCCAAGACGCTCTGCACCAGCAACGATTGTTGAGATTTCAACTGACATCGGGTTGTCCCCAATTTTAATTTAATTTCCTTTTTAACCCTAACAGATGGATGTAAGAAAGTCAGTCCTTACAAGAAAAGGATTAAAGCAAAAAGATGACGCCGTAGCGCTTGCAGTGCTAGACTAGTGAACCTAGCAATGCAAAGAATGAGGGAGGCATGTCCAAACAGATACGGATATTAGTTTATGGAGACTCAAATAGCTGGGGGTATTTGGATAACCAACAGGGGATGAGATATGACAGGCGGTGGCCAATAGAGATGTCCAGACATCTGTCTGAAACCCTTCCAGTAACATTGATCGAAGAATGTTTGCCTGGTCGCACAACAGATCTTGATGATCCAGTGATGGGCAATGGATTTAATGGAAGAGCCCATTTAGAAACAGTTTTGCGCTCGCATCAGCCTCTTGACCATATTGTGATTATGTTGGGAACAAATGATTTAAAAGCCCGGTTTGACAGGTCAGCTGACGATATTGCACTAGCCTTTATAAGTTTGGGCCAATTTGCCCGTAACCTAGCTGTAGGTCAGGGGAGCTGGGCAGCAGCACAGCCAGCAGATGTCACTTTGATTTGTCCTCTTGTGATTGGCCGGCGGGCAAGTGATCCTGCCTGGGAAAGAGCAGAAGAATGGACAGGTGCTCTCGAAAAATCTTCTGGTCTTTCATCTGCTATTCAGATAGCTGGTGCGGCTGTCAGCTTGCGAGTTATTGATGGCAACCAGTTTGGCTGTTCTTCAGAAAACGATCCGATCCATTGGAGTGAAGACACCCATTTAAAGTTTGGCGCTGGCATTGCAAGCATCTTTCAAAAACAGATCTTTAGGAAAACGTAATTATATTTTAAGTTAAATCGCTGCTGGACTGAGGCTGGGCCTTGAGAAGGACATTTCGCACTTCAGAATAAGAAATGCCCGTCATTTGAGATAATCTCTTTTGGTTTTGCAGCGCACAAGATAATTTAATGCTAATGTTCTGCAAAGACAATAAAAGAGAGAAGAATGCCAACAATTTCAAATGAATTACTGAATGATATCCGGTCAAAATTTGCTCAGATAGACAGTTGCCCTGTTCAAGGACAACGTGTGTTTTTTGAAAATGCGGGTGGGGCATTAACCTTAAATAGGGTGGTTGATGTGTCACGTGACTATGCGGCGATTCCAGATAATCAGGGCCGTGATAATCCTGGCTCACACGAACTGGTGCGGGTTATTCAGAAGGCAAAGGATGATCTGCGCGTATTTATGAATGCCCCGTCAGGTCAGTTTTTCGTCGGTGAAAGTGGAACTGAATTGATTTTTAGGCTGGTGATGAATGCCTGCCTTGGCACAGAAGATGGCGGAGTGGTACTTGGCTCTACCGTTGAACATCCGGCAACCAGAAGCGCGTGTGCACGCTGGTCAAAAGTCAGTCGTAAGACCCATGTTTTGATCGCGCATGATGATGATCTTGGTTTGGTAAAGGCAGAAGATTATACCGCACATGTAACGCAAGCCACCAAAGTGGCGACCATTCTGCATACCTCTCCTGTTACCGGAATGGGAATGGATGTTGCGGCAATTTCGAAAGCTATTCGAGCTGTCTCGCCGGATTGTTATATAATTGTTGATGGTATTCAGCATGCAGCTCATGGGCAAATTGATATTGCCTCTTATGATGTGGATGGTTACGTGATCTCTCCATATAAAATGTTTTCCCGGCATGGTTATGGTCTAGCTTGGATTTCAGACCGGTTGACAGACCTGCCGCATGACTCTCTTGTTGGCGGACCCGAGCATAATTGGGAACTGGGCACTCGAGATACCGGTGCTTATGCTACAATCTCAGAAGTCGTTGATTATCTGGAATGGCTGGGCAGCAATGTAACAGAATCTGTTGATAAACGAACAAGATTTATTGCTGCAGGTGCGGCTATCCACGCACACGAAAAGAGGCTGACTGATGCTATGATCAATGGTACAGGCAATTTACCTGGCCTTGTTGAAATGGACAAAGTCAAAATCATTGGAGGTGTCGATAATCCTGCGCGTGAAGGTCTGGTTTCGCTTGTGGTTGACGGATTAAATTCAGCTGATGTAGTGAAAAAATTGAACGAGCAGGGCATCAGAACGCATCTGCGCAAAGCTGATCATTATTCTGGAAACATTCTGGACCCTTTAGGGCTGGATGGCTGTGTACGGGTGTCCATGTGTCACTACAATAGTGAACATGAGGTTGCTCAGTTTTTAGCAGCCATGAAAACAATCGCTGCTTAATTCACCAGATGGTTTTCAATGGGCTTTGATCGGGAAATAACAGTCAGCCCTGTTATAACGATGATGATTGATAGGGAATGATATAAACCGAACGCTTCATTCAAAATCAGTACACCCAGAGCCGCGCTATAAATAGGCACAAGGTTGGAATACACGCCGGCCCGGTCCGGGCCTATTAAATCAACCCCACGCATATAAAAAACCTGTGACATAAACGACGGAATAAGTGAGATGAATAAAACAATTAACCAGGCTAGTTGAGTAGCTGGCCATTGTGCCGTGCCTTGAGTGACTTCAATAAGTAAAATGGGAATAGATAAAACCCATGCCGCTCCAGCAAAGACTGTCATCATGGTCATATTATCGATATCCGGACGATTTTGAAGGCCTATGGTATAACCGGCGTAAAAGATGCAGGCACCTAGCATTATCCAGTCACCTTTATTGATTTGCAGTCCAACTAACAATGAAAAATCACCTTTACTAATAATAAGAAGAACACCAGCCATCGTCAGAATTGTTCCGATAATCTGACCGAAAGTCAGTTTCGTTTTTAAAATCAATGTTACACCTATCAAGATGAACATTGGCATAGCACATTGAATAAGGCCCAGATTAATTGCTGTTGTCGATTGTGCAGCGATATAAAAAAGCGTGTTGAAAAACGAGAGACCTAAGGCACCCATCATAAATACCCATGGCCATTTACCTTTTAGCTTGGGCAAAGCTGCAGGCAGTTCTTTGCGTTTGGTCATCAGCAGAATTGTAAAAACAATTGTCCACCGCATGAACACAATCACAAGAGGAGACACTTCACCAACAGCAAGGCGGCCGGCAATAGTATTTCCCGCCCATCCTAATGTGGCGAGGCTGAGAAGAAGAGGTGCGGATGTAAAGGCAGAGCTCAGAAGCCTAGAAACCATAAAAATCCTTTTTCTGATAATGAATATGCCGCGCGGCTAGGTGCGTTGAGGCGCGGTGTGGTCAGCTAGAAATTTGGAAATAATTTCGCTGAGCATCTCAGGTTGCTCAACACAGGGAATGTGGCCTGCCCCCTTGATTAATTTGAAATCTGCGTTCGGAATGAGGTTAGCTGTGTCAAGCACAATTTCTGGTGGTGTTGAGCCATCATCCTCACCCACTACACAAATTACAGGCAAATCAAGATGGACTGCAGCCGAGGTTAAATCAGCATTCCGCAGGGCCGTCGCTGTCCCCAAATATCCCTGAAGAGGTGTTCGCAAAAACATATTACAATAGCCTGCCAGCTCATCTGAACGATGGGCGTGAAAATCTTGTGTAAACCAACGTTGCATATTTCCATCCACCAAAGCTGACAGCCCTTCTGAACGAGCAGCTTGCATACGTTCATCCCACATCTCAGGATTTCCAATTTTTGAAGCTGTATCGCATAAAATTAGTCCCTTTGTCAGATCGGGGCGGAGGGTGGCTAACCTCTGTGCGATCATTCCGCCAACAGATAAGCCACAGATAAAAACATCCTTCTTCCCCATTAAGTCAAGCAGACCTGCTAAATCGCCAACTAGTTCATCAAGGTGGTAGGGAGGGCTTCCTATATCGGATAAGCCGTGGCCACGATTGTCATAGGTAATAATTTCCGCCTTGCCAACAAGCCTGACGATAACATCCCGCCAGATACGGAAATCTGTGGCTAGTGAATTTGAAAAAACAAGGACAGGACTACCCTCTGGTGCTGTAATATGTTGATAGTGGAGGGTGATGTCGTTAATTCTAGCAAATTGCATGATCAGTTGGTGTCCTTTAGAAAAGGGTTTTCACTTCTATTGGCATACTCTCTTGGCAAGATAAAATCCAGTATGCTTAACTGGAAGCGAATCTGCGCGACAGTCTGGAAGAGAATTTTTACCTGCCTTAGTAGGGAATAAAAGTGCAGCGAGCACAAGCCTTTAATCTTGTGGTGTGTCTGGCTTATCTGATCAGAGGCATAAAGTTGGAATTTTGAAAACATTCATGTTTGTCCCTATTCTTGAGGAGAGCTAATGTCAGAAGCTGAACAGAGACCAGCCTTTATTGGAGTTGATTGGGGAACCAGTTCATTCCGTGCCTGGCTGTTTGATGACAAAGGCGGTGTGTTGGACCTTGTTCAAGGACCTTTTGGCATCAGACAAATAACAGATCAATCGTTTGAAAAAACGCTGCGGACGGCAATCGGCAGTTGGTTGGAAGCACATGAAGATATAGCTGTCATCATGTGCGGAATGATTGGTAGTGCGCAGGGCTGGTATGAAGCTGGATATCTGTCTGGTCAAATTGGCGTTGATGAGCTTTCTTCAGGAATGGTCAAGGTGCCTGACACGCAATTAAATGTGATGATTGTTCCTGGAATAAGAGGTGTATCTGTTGCTGGCTTAAATGATGTTGTTCGCGGTGAGGAGACATTGCTGGCAGGATGGTTACAGCAACCAACAGACTGCGAGGCTGTGTTTTGTTTGCCAGGCACGCATTCAAAATGGATTGTTGCAAGAGAGGGCCAAGTTAATCAGCTGACGACATTTATGACAGGTGAGTTGTTTGAATTGATGCGAACGCGCTCTATCCTTGCGCCACTTATAGATAGCCAGGCAGTTGCAGACAGTAAGTCAGATATATTCTCTAAAGGGCTGACACTTGCTCAAAGTCCCGCTGGCCTGCTGCATCAGATGTTTGCAATCCGTGCAGGTGCTTTGACAGGTCAATTTGCCAAGTCAGATGTCCTTACCTTGTTATCCGGTGTGCTGGTTGGTGCTGAATGTTTGGCTGTAAAGTCATTTGTACAGAATAGGTCTGTTACTTTAATATCGTCTGGAGATCTGAAGCAGACTTATCAGAACGCATTTGAACATTTTGGTTTCGTTTTTAATATTGTAGATTCAGAACAAGCTGCGCATAAAGGCTTGTTTTCAATATTCAATCAAATTCAACAGGGCTAAAGAAGGCCGGTCATAATCAAACGCACACCTAAAACTAAAAACACACTTAATACAATTTTGCGAAATAAATCCTGAGAAATATAGCTGCGCATCAACTCGCCAATGCGAAATCCTATAACAACAGCTATCAGGCCCAAGACTGACTGCAACGCCGCCTCAAAGGTCAGCACACCTGACAGGATAAGACCAGCTGCAAGCGGGAAGCAGCCTGCAAGGAACAAAAAGCCTGAGGCGCCAATAAATTCCTCTTTTGATACATTGCGGGCCAAAAGATACATTGCCACTGGTGGTGACCAAATAGAACTAAGCCCACCCAAGATTCCTGAGATCAAGCCTACACCCACCTGCCATCCCAAATGACTGGATATAGGCAGGGTCATGCCAAATAAAAGATTTAAAGAAAACACAACCATCGCCACACCAATTGCCACTGTTAATAGGGCGGTTGGATAAGAAGCGATAAACAGAGAGGTAATGAAAATGCTGAACATAATAGTAAGTGCAAAATATTTATATTTTTGAGCTGTTTGGAGACGCTCTTCTGAACGAAAAAATTGCATGATGTTGGCGAAGATGATCGGCAGAACCATTAGGGAGATGGCTGTCTTTGGGTCGATAAAAATCGTCAATAGGGCCATTGCTGCAGCGGGCAGGCCTATACCTAAAAATCCTTTAATGATGCCTGAACATAAAAAGGCGGCAAGAATGACTGGAATATAGTGAACTGGCAAGTTCGGCAGCAGTAATACTTGCAAAACGTCAGTCACAGTAAACCCTCACCACATGGCTTTGTCGGCTTGTTAACTTCTGTCATAAACCAGATCATAGAGCTTCAAACGCTGGACTTTGCCAGATGGCCCCTTGGGTAAATCATCAAGAATATGAATATTGTCCGGCGATTTAAATTTACCAAGTCGGTCCTTACAATGTTGTATTAGACTGTCCGCAGCAGCGTGCATGCCTGGCTTCAGTCGGATACAGGCTTCTACCCGCTGTCCGTAATTTTCGCAAGGCACAGCGAAAGCGGCTGCTTCAAGAACGCAATCATGTTCCAATAAGGTTTCGTCAATTTCGCGTGGGGCGATGTTCTCCCCGCCTTTAATGATCAATTCTTTCATCCGGCCTGTCACAAACACATAGCCGTCGTCATCCATATGGCCCAGGTCACCTGTCCTCAGCCAGCCATCTGTTGTAATTGTTTTTGCGGTTTCCTCTGGCTGATGAAGATACCCCTGCATGACATTTGCACCACGAATGAGAATTTCGCCTGTAACCATGGCTGCAACTTGGTTTTGTTGGTCATCTGCGATAATTACTTCATTGCCAATTGCTTCGCCTGGTGAGCCAATCTTTCGTTCACCAGGAGGCAGGGGGTTGGATAAAATTTGCGCACCGGTTTCTGTCAGCCCCATTGTTTCAATTATCGGGATGCCGAAGCGGGTTTCAAATTTTCGATGTGTTTCAGGGGGCAGGGGGGCAGATGCTGAACGAGCAAAACGAAGTCTGTCTGTATTTATGTCAGGCGTGACATCGTCATTCAGAAGATAGGCAAACAGTGTTGGCACTGCGCTAAACCAGCTTACGTTGTGTTGTTTGACTTGCGGCCAGAAGGAGGAAACGGAAAATTTATAAGGTATTACTAAACCGCTGGCTGAGACTAATGATCCCATTACTGTCACGCACATCCCGTTAATATGATAGATGGGCAAAACACACAAGCCTGTGTCTTCACTTGCGATTTTATGTGCTGTGACAACATTTTGTCCAGCAGCCAGCAGATTTGCGTGCGAAAGGACAACCCCTTTGGGATTGCCGGTCGTGCCAGAGGTATACATCAGTAGAGCAGGGCTGTCCGGATGTGGGGCGTCAGTTGTTGGAGCTTGAGCCCATTTAAAATTTTCCGGCCAGATGGGCCCCGTTTCAGGATGTAGCGGTATTATTAGAACCTTATCCTGTGATTCGCTCAGTACTTCATCCATGAGGGCTTTGTTTTCAGGTGTGCAGAATAATACCTTTGCCTGACAATGGCTCAGAACATAAGAGATAGCCTTAGTCCCAGATACCAGGTTCAGAGGCGTGCCCAGATATCCGGCACTTGTAATTGCGGTGAATAATAATGCGCTAGCAATGCAATTTTGAGCGGCAATGGCAACAGGTTCACCTGGACGCAGCCCAAGCTGATGAAGATAACTGACAATATCCTGAATTGTGTGCTGTGCCTGCGCCCAGTTGACTGCCTGTCCTGTTTCGGGTGACGTCAGCCAAATGCCGTCTGCCTTAGTTGCAGCATTATGGGCAAGTTGAGATGGGAGGGTTGTGGTCATTTACCAAACTCATCCCAATAACTGGCAAAAATATCCTCAAGTTCTGGCTTTTTCTCAGGAATAACGCGCACCACATTGACCCTGTTCACAAAATGAGACCAGTTTAAATTCTCATCAATTGAATTACCGCCCCAACTGCCACAGCCCATTGAGAGGGAAAAGGGCATGCCATTATTAAAGAAACCACCCGTTGCAAAACAATGTGCCTGATTGACTATGACCCTGCAGGTGCGCGCTCGCATGGCTAGATAGCGGGCCCGTTCATCATCTGCTGAATGCAAACCAAGCGAATGTCCTGCCCCCTGAAAAGACTGGATAGCTATAGCTTTTTCAACAGCTCCTTCAAAATTGGCTGCTTTATGTATTGATAAAAACCTGGCCATCTTTTCGCCCGTCAGCGGATATTCTGGCCCAATATCAGACTGAGGCAAAATTAGAAACCGAGTGTTGTTTGGAGCTGTTTTGTCAAGACCTGTTGCGTCTAGCACCTTGTCAATATCCTGGGCCAGAAGTGTGGTTGTCATTTTCCCATTCTGCCAGTGAACTGATTGCACTAGCTGACTTTGCTCTTCATTTAAGAGAAAACCGCCAGCATTAGCCAGTGCAGCAATCATCTGATCATAAATTGGCTCTACAACTACAAGTGAATTTTCAGATGAACAGGATGTCGCGTTATCAAAAGTTTTAGAGGCAGCAATTTTTGTGGCTGCGTCATTCAAATCGGCGGTCTCGTCGATGATTGTCACAACATTTCCCGCACCAACACCAATGGCGGGCGTGCCAGACATATATCCCGCCCTTACATTGCTTTGCGAGCCTGTGACCACTACCAAGTCAGCCAATTGCATTAGCTTTTGTGTCTTTAGTTTGGAAGGGGGGCTAGGAACCATCTGCACCAGTTCTGCAGGTAAGCCAAGTTTGGCTATCGCATCATGAATATAACCTAACAATAGTCTTGCTGGCTTTACTCCCTTCGGGCTTGGCGCGATAATGATCGCATTCCCTGTTTTTAAGGCATTAATTATATTATTTACAGGTGTGGCTAGAGGGTTGGTAGACGGGACTATCGCGGCAATGACACCCTTTGGGCGCAGATAAGATGACAGACCCTTTTCCTTATCATCACTGATATGTCCGAAGCTTTTGACATCCTTTAGGTCACGCATCAGCCCCAGTGTTTTATTATGGTTTTTTTTGATTTTGTCGGCCACATTGCCAAGACCAGTTTCAGCGACTGCCAGTTTGGCAAGCTGTTTGTTCCGCTCGGGTTCCATCAAGACCCAGGCTACGGCCTGACAAGCTTTGTCAAAAACTTCTTGTGACCCATTTGCTTCATAATGTTGCTGAGCCAATCGCCCAGCAGCAACCAGCTCATCAATGATTTTTTCGTCCTTAAATTGTGTATCTTCTGCCACTGTCATGATGTTGTACTTTTGCCTTTTCGGATAGCAAGACTTATCAGGCTTTTTTCGCAGGTGCGCGTAGAGCTTGATAAACACCAACACCGAGCGTAAGCACACCCGCAAGAATTAATAGTGAGCAAATAGGACGCGAGAGATAGGCCACAATATCATAATGCACCATCTGCATGCCTTGAGCAAAGTTTTGCTCGCCAATCTTGCCCAGAATGATACCAAGAACAATACCAGGAATAGAATAACCAGACCGTCGCAGCAAAAATCCGATGATGCCAGCAAGGAACATTACCATTACATCTAGAACCAAACCACGCCCAATATAGGCACCAATGCTGGCTAGAAGAAGAATTAGCGGTGCCAAAAACTGGAATGGTATTTTCAGTAGGTAGAGTATTGTTTTGGTTTCCAGAATGCCCACGAATAAAATTGACAAATTGGCATAAAACATAGCCGCAAAGACTACCCAGATTAAATCTGGCGAATTGTAAAATACTAGCGGGCCAGGCTCAAGATCATGCATCTGGAATACAGCGACCATCATAGCAGTCAATGCGCCGCCTGGAAGCCCGAGGGCAAGAAGCGGTATCATCGCGGCCCCCGTGGCCGCATTATTGGCTGTCTCTGATGAAATTACACCCTCAATGTTCCCTTTTCCGAAGCTTTCTTTATCCTTAGACCATCTGACTGCTTCCCCATAGCCCATAAAGGCGGCTAGTGTGGCGCCAATACCAGGTAGAATGCCACAAAAAAATCCAACCAGAATTGAACGCAGGACAGCTATTTTCTGCGACCATAATTCAAACAGGGTTGGGAAAGACATTCCCACTTTCGGCGCATTGAATGTGCCTGTTGCACGCTTTTCAGCTTGGACAAAAATTTCAGATACAGCGAAAAAACCTAGAATTGCAGGAACAAATGCAATGCCAGCTGCCAGATCAGCAAAGCCAAAATTAAACCGGTTTATACCACCGACCGGATCCTGACCAATTGTGGCAATCAACAGACCTAGAAGTACGGATAGCCAGCCTTTCCAGATAGTGCGCCCGCCAACAGATGAGGCAACCGCAAGACCAAAGAAGACCAGAGCGAAGATCTCAGGTGGGCCAATATTCCTGATCGCCCATGTCGCCAGAGGCTGAGTTGCGGCCATCATAACCAAAGCAGAAGCTACCCCGCCAATGGCGGAGCATAGCACTGCTGCTCCAACCGCTTTCCCAGACTTGCCTTGCTTTGTCATAGGATAGCCATCAAAGGCTGTTGGTGCGTTTTCTGGCGCGCCAGGAATGTTGAAGAGAATAGCTGTAATCGCCCCTCCATATGTGCCTGTGCAATAAATCACAGCAAATAACATCACCCCTTGTGCTGGCGATAAATCTGACGTGAATGGCAGTAGGATGGCTGCCAGAGTTAGCATGCTCACCCCGGGTATAGCACCAAAGAGCATGCCGCCAATAACGCCAAAAAAGAAGATTGCGAGAGTGAACGGATCTCCAAAAAGAGCGGAACTACCTGCAATGAAATTTTCAATCATATTTGCCTACCACAATTGCTGGAGGTCATTATTTAAACGCAAAATTAATGCGCTGTAATCATAGAAAGGTGAGGTGTTTCCCTGCGGAAGGGGCGCGTTTAAAACAACCATGAAAAGACCAAGCAATAAGCCATAAATTAAAGCGGTAATACATAGTATCCATTTCCAGCGTCGCTCCCCAAAAATAACAATAATCAGAGCAATGAAAAAAGGTGTCGCAAAGTAGAAGCCAACTGGTTTGAGCGACAAGGCAAATAAGAATGGTGTGCCTAGGACAGCTAATACCTTTATAACTGCCGCTAAGTTATCATAGCTACCTGCCTCATCATCATCAGCAATGCCTACGCGCCCTGCCTGAATTGTTGAGCCATATTTTAGATGGTGATAAAAGTTACCAAAGGTCACGATTAGCATTAGTCCGATAACGACCCGAGGCCAACCAGTTGCTCCAAAAATGTATATTTCAATTGGTTGATTGAATTCAAATGTAAAGCCAAAAAATATAATCGCGATTAACAGCCACACTGCTGTTTCAATCATATGTGATTTTGTTAGTTTGCCCATTAAATATCTACCGCTACATATCAATTCTTATGACATCGAAGAACAAGAGCTGGTCCCGCAATCAGCGAGACCAGCTCACCAGAAAGAAACAAACGTTATTTAACGTCAAGTCCCATCTGCTTGTACACAGCTCGATATTGCGGGATTGTCGCATTAATTAGCTCAATTGAACCCTCTGTATCACGATAACTATCAATGACTGTCATGAATTTAGATTCATTAAACTTCTGGTAGCTGTCTTGGCAATAACCACGTTGGAATGCCCATTTCAGCCATTCTACGCGGTCCGCTGGTGCATCTTTATGCACATAAAAGCCACGGAAACGCAGAAGAGGTTCAAAATCCATGCCCATTTCTTTATGAGTTGGAACGTTTGCAAAAACCCCAGGGCGTTCATTAAAAATGGTCAGAATGGGCTTAAAGTCCCCAGAATCAAGAAACTTTCGCACATCACCAGGCTGCTCATAAAGAGCATCAACTTGACCGCCAAGCAATGCACCATAACGAGGGGCACCTTTATCAAAAGAAATCTGCTGAATGCTCATGTTGCTGGCATCTGTGATGAACTTCATGGTCACTCGTTCCATTGAGCCTTCTTTTGAAACGTTGGCAATTGTGGCTTTGCCATCTTGAGCCTTCACCCATTTCACAAATGATGGCCAATCTGAATACCTGGTCTCATTGGATCTTATATAAATTTGTGAAAATGTTACTTGAGCAGTTACTAGCGGAATTAAATCCCTGCCAGGATGTGGCTTGCTCGAGTCAAGTGCATGGGCTGATGAAGCGTCATCAATATGCTCAAGAACTGTATAGCCGTCAGTTGGTGCAGCCATATATGCTGTCATCCCAACTGTGCCCGAACCACCCGACTTATGGTCTCTGTTAATTGATACACCTGTCAGTTCAGTAACTGCCTCTGCCATAGCTGCAGCAATTTGACCTGAGCCACCAGCAGGACCGTAAGGCACAATCATGGTCAAAGCTCGGTCTGGAAATCCTCCCGGTTTTGCCATGCTAGCTTCTTTAACTTTGCACTCGAATGCGCTAACAGCGCTGACCGACAACGCCATCATCGATGACAAAGCCGATACTGATAGTATTTTTCTCAACTTCATAATTTCCTCCGTTCGATTTTATCGATTAGTTGAACTAAAATTCACGAAAAATGCAAACTGAATATTTTTTACTTATTAAAATCACCTCTTCAGTATTTTTTGGGTATAGTTTTAGATGAACATCAGTATTTTTCAAATGAGCCATCCAAGGGCGTATAATGTTCGTTGAACCAAACACAATAAAAGTGAAGATTAAGCGCGGATCAAACCAGAGCTCATTCACGCAAGAATTTGAAGTTCCTGAGCAGGATAATCAAACCGTATTGGATTTGGTAACATACGTACAAGAATATATTGATCCGACTGTCTCATACAGATTTGCTTGCAGGGTAGGTATGTGTGGGTCATGTGGGATGATGGTAAATGGAGAACCTCGTTGGACTTGCAGAACACATGTAAAGAAAGTGCTTGGAAGTTCCAAAGCTATTGAGGTTGGGCCTTTAGGAAACCTTCCTGTTATAAAAGACCTTGTTGTTGACATGGACCCATTTTTCGATAAGTGGATTGCCGTGGGTGGCGTCCATCATCCCTCAAAAAATAGACATCAATCAATTGAGAAAATCGATGAATCCAGTGCTGAGCGCATGTTCGCTAATGAGGCTGTTGAATGCATTAATTGCGGTGTTTGTTATGCCGCTTGTGATGTTGTGTCTGCGAATAATGATTATTTCGGTCCAGCAGCTCTTAATCGGGCTTGGTCTTTAGTCAATGACGTGAAAACTGAAAACAAAGAGGCCATACTAGACGCTGTCAGTGGTAACTCTGGTTGTCATAACTGCCATTCGCAACAGAATTGTTCTAATTATTGTCCAAATGAGCTTAACCCGTCAGCATCAATAGCCTCACTAAAGCGAAAAGTATTTGCCTCAAAAATAAAAAATCTTTTGGGAAGTGCAAAATGATATCGGCAAAACTATACATTTTGCAGCGTTTAACAGCGTTAATCATGGCTCCTCTCGTGCTAGGTCATCTGGTATTAATGATATATGCGGTCCAGGGTGGATTGAGCGCGAGTGAAATACTCGGGCGTACTCAAGGAAGTGCGTTTTGGGCGATTTTCTATGCACTTTTCGTTTTTGCTGTCTCTGTTCATGCTGCAATCGGAGTGCGCACTGTACTTTTTGAATGGCTAAAAATCCGCGGCTCCGTTTTGGAACTTTTATCTTGGGGCCTAGGACTGGGACTTTTAGTGATGGGTTTGTACTCTGTTTATGCGGTAACAGCATGATTTCATATTCATTAGCCCCTCATCGTCGTAATCTTCTGTGGTCAGCTTTTTTACTTCACCGTCTTTCTGGGGTGTGCTTGGCACTTTTTCTTCCCCTTCATTTTTGGGTGTTGTCGCAGGCTCTGCACAATCCCGCCGCTTTAGAGGGTTTTCTTGAATGGACAGACCTGTGGTATGTGAAACTCGGTGAATACATTCTTGTCTTTTTGCTTGGCGCTCATTTTTTTGGTGGGCTTCGGCTTATGGCATTTGAAGCTCTGCCTTGGTCTAATAGACAAAAGACGTTTGCGGCATCAGCGTTTGCATTATCATTTATTTTAGCGACATTATTTCTTTTTTCGGCGGTGCAATATGGCTAACTCATCATTTGGAAATATTGACAGACAAGACACCGACATCCTTATTATAGGCTCTGGTGGAGCTGGTCTGTTTGCGGCTTTACATGCTCAAAAAGCTGCTCCAACCCAAAAAGTGACGATAGCTGTGAAAGGCCTTATCGGTAAGTGTGGTTGCACCAGAATGGTTCAAGGGGGTTATAATGTTGCCCTTGGCGGAGGTGACACAGTCGAAAGACATTTCATGGACACCATTATTGGTGGAAAGTGGTTGCCAAACCAAGACATGGCCTGGAGATTATGTAATTTAGCCGTAGAGAGAATTACTGAGCTTGAAAATGAAGTAGGCTGTTTTTTTGATAGAAATGAAGACGGAACCTTACACCAAAAAGCGTTCGCTGGTCAGACCGCAGATAGAACAGTGCATAAAGGTGATCTCACCGGTATTGAAATAATAAATCGCCTTATGGAACAGGTTTTGAGCCGGCCAATCGAAAAATTACAAGAACATAGAGCCGTGAGTCTCATTCCTGCAACTGGTGGGGAAGGGATATCTGGTGTTTTGTTCATAGATATGCGTACCGGTCGTTTTCGATTTGTTAGGGCTAAAACAACACTCATGGCTATGGGTGGTGGCCCGACCATGTATAAATACCAAACACCTTCTGGAGATAAGACCATGGATGGTCAAGCCATGGCCTTGAGAGCTGGATTGCCGTTACGAGATATGGAGATGGTGCAGTTCCACCCCACAGGATTATTGGCTGGAAATAATACTCGAATGACAGGGACGGTTTTAGAGGAGGGTCTGAGAGGGGCTGGTGGATATCTCTTAAATAGCCAAGATCATCGGTTTATGTTTGATTATGACACGAAAGGTGAAAGAGCAACTCGAGATCTGGTAAGTAGAGCAATTTACTCTGAAATGAAAAAAAATAATAGTTCACCAAATGGTGGAGTATTCATTTCTATGAGCCATTTAGGGCCAGATGTTGTTCGCTCGAAATTCCCTGGAATGGTGAAACGCTGTGCTGACAGTGGCTTTGATTTAGCTGGTGGAAAGGTCGAAGTTGTGCCCACGGCTCATTACCTCATGGGTGGTGTTGTCGTTGATGTTGACACTCGTACAGAAGTTCCTGGATTATTTGTTGCCGGTGAAGATGCTGGTGGAGCCCACGGCTCAAATCGCCTGGGTGGAAACGGGGTCGCCAATTCTACAGTATATGGTGGTGTAGCTGGTGACGTTATGGGCCAAGAAGCGACAAGAATGAATGAGCTTCGAACCCCTGATGAAGGCATTTTGGAACAAGAAATAATGAGAGCTTGTGCTCCATTTAATAAGCCAGTAGCGCCACTGGCGGAAATTAGAGAAAAAATGCGTCAAATTATGTGGGATGACGTTGGTGTTGTAAAAACTGGTAGTGGTCTGATTAGAGGCATCAAATCATTGGCTGCATTAGAAGAGGAACTTAACTCCATCGGCGTAGATGACAAAGAGCTTGCATTCAATCTAACTTGGCACGATTGGCTAAACTTAAAGAACTTGATGCAAATGTCTAATGTGATTGCTCAAGCTGCACTAGCTCGGGAAAATTCGAGGGGTGCACATCATAGAGAAGATTACCCGGATACCGGCGATTTGGAGAGTTCTTACTTTACTTTAGTGCGTCAATCGGGAGACGAATTAAGTGTGAGCCGAAAACCAGTGCAGTTTACTATAGTTAAACCTGGTGAGACAATTTTGCCAGAGCATGAGCCTGAGTCACTAGTTGGCTAACTTTTAGGTGTTTTAATTTGCTTGGGGGAAAACTTGATACCAATCGATATAATTCAAAAGACCGCCGAAACACTTATGGAAAAAGCTGCGATTGAGATTCCTGAGGATTATTTAAGTGGTTTGAAACGTGCGGCTAAAGATGAAGATGGAGATCTATCGTCATTTGTCCTCGAGGCAATGCTAGAGAATTATGAGGCTGCTAAACAGGATAGAAGTGCTATGTGCGGAGATACTGGCACGCCCCGTTGGTATGTCAAGATGGGCAATAATGCGAGGATAGAGGGCGGTCCAATCGCGCTTGAGGGCGCATTAAGAAGTGCAACTGCAAGCGCGACCAAAACAGTACCTCTGCGTCCTAATCGTGTGCATCCACTTTGGAGAACAGATTACGATAATAATGTTGGCATTGGAGCGCCAGAGATTGAATATGGATTTGAACCCGAGGGTGAATGGATTGATTTGATTACTGTTCATAAAGGTGGACTGTTTGGGACAGATTATAGGATGTTATTCCCGTCAGACGGCATTGAGGGAATAAAAAGGTTTTACCTCGATAGTCTGGTCGCATTTGGAAAGAGGGGCCTAGCATGTCAGCCAGCCATAATCGGGATTGGTTTGGGGGGCTCTAAAGATGCATGTATGGTTCTTGGAAAAAGGGCTGCTTGCCTCAGAATTGTAGGAGATCAAAATCCAGATCCTAAGATAGCAAATTTAGAAGAAGAGTTTAAAGAACTGGGAAATTCGATAGGAATGGGTGCAATGGGTTTTGTGGGAAAATCTATGGTTATAGACTGTAATATTGAAGTGGGCTTTTGCCACACTGGTGGTATGCAAATGTCAGTCCACGCTTTCTGTTTATCGTCACGTAGAGCAGTTGCGCGAATATTTCCTAATGGAGAGGTTGTGTATCGCACAGATCCTAAGTGGTATACTCCGTATCAAAGAAGAGAAACTGTGGACTGGCAGGAGAGCCCAGAATGGCAAAGCCACGCCGGGTAACATTAAGCACAAACCCTAAGAAGGAAGAGTTGACTGAGCTTCGCTTGGGCGATGTCGTATATCTTGATGGCACAATATACACAGCTCGAGAAGGCGTTTACAAACGGGCGTTAGAGGAAAAAGCCAATTTTCCTGTTGATTTGCCTCATCGGAGTGCTGCAAATTTTCATTGTTCACCGGCGGCCTCTATGAATTCGGATGGAAGTTTTAACTTAGGGTCAGTCACCGCAACTGCATCATTTAGGTTTTCCAAATGGATTGGTCAGTGGTTGTCTCAATCTGGTGCGAAGCTGATCATCGGAAAAGGGGGAATGAGTGCAGAGGACTATAAAAAGCATTTTGTTCCTAATGGCGCAATCTACCTGACAACAGTTGGATATGGAACAGGAGCACTTTTAGGCCGCGGGGTAGAAAAAGTTTCTGGTGTCTATTGGCACTCTGAACTTGGTTTGGCGCAGGCAATGTGGGTGATCGATGTAAAACAAATGGGCCCTTTTATGGTCGAGAGTGATTTGCTCGGAAATTCATTATTTGAACGTGAAAACAGGAAAATTGCAGAGGGTATTGGAAAATTATACGAAGGCACGAAGCCCGCTACTCTCAAGCGTTATGGTGAAACAGACAACCGTTCAGATGAACTAATTTAAAATGGCCCTTACTCACTTCATGAGCACTAAAAGCCATGTTGTTCTGTATTAAATAAGTGTGATTGCCAATCCTAGGTTAATGAATGTTTGAACTTCAATTTATTGCCTTTGTAGCAATTGGGGCTTCTGTTGGTGGCTTTGTGAATGGTATTGCTGGTTTTGGTACAGGTCTGTTCGCACTAGGTTGGTGGCTTCTAGTGTTGCCTCCAAAGGAATCAGTGTTATTGGTTGTAGCGCTATCTCTTGTAAGCGGACTTCAAGGCGTTGTAGCTGTAAAGCAAAAGTTAAATTGGCCGCGATTAATTAGGTTTTTAGCTCCAGCTCTTGTAGGATTACCCCTAGGGTTTTTGTTCCTTGAGAGCATAAATGCCCAATTTCTAAAGGTCTTGGTTGGCACATTACTTTTATTCTTTGGAGTGTTCTTTGCTTTTAGGGCAAATTTTCCAAGAATGGCAACGGACAATAATTTTGGTGATATGTTAACTGGTTTCGCTGGAGGCGTTTTGGGTTCAACTGCAGGCTTATCTGGAGCGTTGCCGACTATTTGGAGTTCTCTTCATGGCTGGAATAAATATGAACAGCGGGCCCTCTTGCAACCCTTTAATGTGATCATTCTTGGCATTGTTTTCTTGTTCTTGCTTTATAAAAACCCAATTCATGATAAATTTTTATTCGCGTTTATTATTTCGATCCCGTTTTCAGTTTTAGGCTCACAGCTAGGGATATTCACATTTAAAAAACTAACAGATAATCAGTTTCGCAGATTATTGGTTTGGCTAATATTTGTGTCTGGTATAGTCTTATTAATCCGTGAAACAAGCGACTTCATTATTCTTTTGATTTAGAACAAGACCGAAAAATTAGAGATTTTAAAATGACTGAGATTCCTTTGGGAAGCCGAGATGACATTCATTCTGGAGGAGGTGTGGGAGGCGAAAAAAGCAGTCCAGTTGCATTTCCCATTCCTTCCGAAGAATTAGGTTCAGTCTCAATTAGTCCATCCGGTTCATTTGAAGCTGGAAGCTATCAAACGTTTACACTGGTATACACAGCGGGTAAGTTTGGCATTGATGACTCTGGCTCTATGAGAATTTGTTTTAGGTTTGCTAGTGACCAAACAAGGCCGCAATTTGAGAATCCAACAGGACCAAATTATACAACCATTGTTGCTTCAAATAATGCCGTCTTGAATTATCACTATGATCCAAAGGGCAATGTTAGGCCCTGGGATAGGACTTTATATATTAAAGTTGTTCGTGGTTTCCTCAAAGAGGGTGATACAATAACAGTAAAATTCGGCGATAAATCGAAAGGGTCGCCAGGAATGCGACTTCAAACTTTTTGCGAGGAAAGTTATGAATTTCACACGTTGGTCGACCCTATTGCTACCTATTGCTATCAACCGATGCCCGAACAACCTACTATCAAAATTGTCCCAGGGCCTGCAGAAAGATTTTTAGCAATTGGACCAACTATCCGGGCAGTAGGTGAGCCATTTCAGATCAAAATAAAAGGTGAAGATAAATGGGGAAACCCAACTAACTTGTGCGATTATGAATTTGATGCAATATCGACTTGTAAAATTGAAGGCCTTCCCAAGAAGGTGACACTTAAGCCCGGAGAGTTCACGGCAACATTGTCAGACCTGAGGGTTCAGACGGCAGAAGATTTCACTGTTGAATTTACGAATGACGTGAACAATATTGCTTTTGAGACAAATCCAATAAGAATTGAAGAAAAACCGCAATCTAGACATTTTTGGGGTGATTTGCACGGACAATCAGAGGAGACCATAGGCACTAATTCTGCGGAAGCTTACTTCAAATTTGCCCGCGATCTGGCTTTTGTTGATGTTTCTGGACATCAGGGAAATGATTTCCAAATCACTACTGATTTTTGGAAACATCTTGATGAGCTTTGTAAAAAGTTCAATCAAGATGGAAAATTTATTGCGATTCCAGGATATGAATGGTCAGGAAATACAGGCCTTGGTGGAGACCGAAACATATATTTCCCTACTGAAGGCCGAACTCTTCGTCGCTCGTCACACGCACTAGTGAGTGACCATTCGGATATATCTACTGACTGTAATTCAGCTACAGAATTGTTCTCTGCTTTTGCAGAAAATGATGAGTCGGATGTTGTGGTCTATGCTCATTGTGGAGGACGCTACGCAGATATTGAACTAGCCCATGACGGACGTTTTGAAAAGTCGATGGAAATACACTCTAGTTGGGGTACTTTTGAGTGGTTGATTCAAGATGCTTTTCGTCTTGGTTATCGGGTCGGGATTGTGGCGAATTCAGATGGTCATAAGGGAAGGCCGGGAGCTAGTTATCCTGGAGCTGCTTTGTTTGGTGCGGTAGGCGGTTTAACTTGCTTTCTAGTCAATGAACTGGCCAGAGAGTCGATTTTAGATTGCATTCGTAAACGTCGGCATTATGCGACCACTGGGGGAGAGCATGGTCGGCCACTAATAAATGTGACAGCTAAATTTTCTGAATCTGGCCAAATATATAACGATGATCCGAAGCTATTTTCCTCAAATAGCACTGTGTCAAATAGTGCTCTAATGGGAGACATAGTTCATCTACCCAACGGACAAATGGAGTTAAACATTGAGGTTAAGTGCAGCGCACCTATTGAGCGAATAGACATATTCAATGGTCTTGAGAAACTCGAAACAGTAAAGCCCTATAAACAGGACGAATTAGGAAACAGAATCAGGATTATCTGGGAGGGTGCGGAGTATCGAGGGCGTTTTAGACAGGTAATTTGGGATGGTTCAGCTTATTTATCAGATAATGAGGTAGTTTCATCCAAGGCTATAAATTTCTTCAATAAGGACAAAAGTCTCATTCAGTCTTCCCCTAATGAAATGACATGGAGGGCACTAACCACTGGCAACATCGGTGGTTTTGATATGATATTAGCTGATCCTTATAGTGGCACACTAAAAATCGAAACGCCCCTTGTTAAGGCAGGCATTCCAATTGAAGACATAGGCTTTGAGGATGAAATTTTTGATAATAGCGGTGTTTTGCCAAGATACTTGAAGGTTTTCAGACTACCAACCGAAAATCCTCATAAAACAATGCAAGTGAAATATCCTGTAGAACTGAATTCAAAAGGTGACAATCCTATCTTTGTGAGGCTCACTCAGGAAGACGGTACATTAGCCTGGACAAGTCCAATCTACGTTTACAGATAGCGCATGAATTTCTGTTTGAGATACCTCAAGGGCGCTAGCTTCGATAAAAAGTTGCCTAGCCTATGAAAAGGCTAGGCATTCGAATTATCTGACATTGATTTGACGCAACAGTTTAAGTGTATATCTCACTAGAATATTTTGTTACCAGAAAAGCTTCTAGTCCTTCTATGCTCCCCTCATAACCATATCCACTGTGCTTTAGTCCGCCAAATGGCGTTTCGACTGAATGAATGTGCATAGAATTTATTGCAAGCATTCCAGATTCAATTTCCGATTTTAATATCTGACTAGTTCTTGGATTGCTAGTAAATGCATAAGATGCGAGGCCAAAGGGCAAAGAATTTGCTCTTTCTATAATTTCATCGATAGATGAAAATGATGCGCTGGGAGCCACTGGGCCAAATGGCTCTTCAATCATGATTTTTGCAGTATCAGGAACATCTCTGATCAGAGTAGGTTCAAAGAATGAGCCCGGGCTTTGACCTCTTCCACCTCCAGAAATTACTTCTCCTCCGCTTGAAATCGCATCAGATATGAAGTCTTCCATTACTTCCAATCGTCGGTCTGCCACTAATGGTCCCATAGTTGACTTTGAGTCAAGTCCGTCTCCAACGTTTATTGCTTCAACATGACTTTTGAATGATTTAATGAATTCATCATAAACTGGTTCCTCAATAAAAAATCTTGTTGGTGAAATACACACTTGGCCAGCATTTCGAAATTTGCCTGCTGCACAATGTTTTACAGCAGCTTCAATATCTGCATCTTTGAAAATCATCACAGGCGAATGTCCTCCGAGTTCCATTGTGCACCTAATCAAATTTTGTGCTGCCAGTTTTTGCAGATGAATTCCTACAGGCACACTGCCAGTGAAACTGAGTTTTCGTGGAATTGGAGAAGCGAGCAAGTGCTCTGATACTTCAGAGGGTACACCAAATACTATATTTAAAACTCCGGCTGGCAAGCCAGCTTCCATCAGTGCTTTACCAATCGCTATTGCTGTTGCTGGGGTCTCTTCACTGGGTTTGATCGTAATTGAGCATCCAGCTGCTAATGCCCCAGCAACCTTTCTCATCACGTTGGTAGCAGGAAAATTCCACGCAACAAATGCTAGAACCGGCCCTACGGGCACTTTTCTGGCCTCGTGTTCCATATTTGGAATTCTTGAGGGAATAATGCGTCCATAGACGCGTTTTCCCTCTTCGCCGTACCATCGTAACAAATCAATTGCTACTTGCATCTCTATCTTGGCTTCGACTAGCGGCTTACCCATTTCACGGGTTAGGTTTTCAGAATTCTTTTCAAATTCGCGCTCTAATATTTTCGCTGCTTTTTCCAAGATAGACTGGCGATTCAGGGGAGTCTCACTGCGCCACTTGTTAAAGCCCTCAAAGCTGCTGTTCAGCGCATCATCTAAATCCTCTTTGCTTGCATGTGGTAATTCGCCAAGAACAGTTCCATCTGCAGGACAAATAACGTTTTCAGTGACACCCGATGTGCCATTGGTCCATTCACCAGCAATGAGCATTTGTAATTGGGGGTAAGACATCTTGTTCTCCTATAAAATTCAGTCTCAATAATTTAAATCAGCAATCCCTAAGGATTAAGTCTGCTGCTTTTTCAGCAATCATAAGTGTTGGTGCATTGGTATTTGCAGATGTAATCAAGGGCATAATAGACGCATCTACAACCCTTAAGCCATCCACACCATGCACACGTAAGTCAGGAGACACAACTGCCTCCTTATCTACACCCATCTTACAGGTTCCAACCGGATGATATACGGTACCACCACCTTGGCGAATGGCTCTCAAAATTTCTTTATCACTTTTTACATCAATTCCAGGCACAACTTCTTCTTCCCAGAGGTCTCGGAATTTAGGTTGTACATAAATCTTTCGGAGAATTTTTATACCCTCAATCATGGTTTTTTGGTCAAGCTCTTCGCAAAGATAATTAGGCTCAATTCTTGGACTCTCATTTGGGTCTTGAGAGGTAATTTCGATTTTTCCACGGGAGCTTGGATGACATTGCCATATGGCACTGGTAAAACCTGAATATTTGTGCAGTGGCTCGCCCGGCTTGTCTACAGACAATGGCATTATAAACAGCTGAAGGTCAGGCTTTTGGTCAGGGGCAAACTTTGTTCGCATTGCCCCGCCAACCTGACCTGCTCCCACAGTGAGTGCTCCTTTTCCGTTTATTGCCCAATCCAAGCCCATCTTTATAAGAGAAAAGGGATTCCTTATCTGATTATTTAGAGATTTTTTCGACCGCATTCTTACAATCGTTCTCATCTGATAATGGTCTTGAAGGTTTTTTCCCACTCCATTACTGTTCGATACCACATCAATCTCGAAGTTTTTGAGCAGTTTTCCCGGACCAATTCCAGATAGTTGTAAAATTTGAGGAGACTGTATTGAACCTGCCGATAGTATTATTTCAGCTTCGGCGAAAACCTCAGAGACGACACCTTCTCTTGATAGTTGAACACCAATTGCTCTTTTGTTCTTGAAAAGAATTTTTGTTACCATTGTATTTGTAAATATGGTTAGGTTTTCTCTGTTTTTGATTGGATTTAAAAAGGCGCTTGCAGAACTGCTTCGCCACCTTGAGCCAATGGAAAGATGATATCCCCCTACACCTTCGGTGGTTTCTGCATTGAAATCCGGGTTTGAAGGAAGACCGTACTCATTCGCCGCCTCAAGCCACGCTTCGCAATGTGGGTGTTGATTTCGCAATTGGGAGACTTGAAGTTCTCCGTGTTGTCCATGAAATTGCGAAGGAGGTCCTTTATAGCATTCTAATTTTCTGAAGTATGGAAGTACTTCTTGATATGACCATCCTTTATTGCCAAGGGACGCCCAATCATTAAAATTTTCGTGTTGTCCACGAATAAATATTAGTCCATTAATGCTGCTCGAGCCGCCAATCACACGTCCGCGTGGCCAATTAACAACCCGTCCGTCAAAGCCTGTACTTGGTTCTGTTGCAAAATGTCTTGATACGTCTGGGTTGTTCATTGTTTTATAATAACCAACGGGCAGCTTCAGCCAGAAACCGTTATTCCATCCGCCAGCCTCAATGAGTAAAATACGGTTGTTTGGTCTTGCGCTTAGTCGATTTGCAAGAAGACACCCTGCTGAACCAGCGCCTATTACTATATGAGTGAAATTTTGAACGTTTGTCTGATTCATTGCCTATTTCCAGTCTTTCTACAAATGAAGTGTCTATTAAACAGAGAAACAATACAATGGCATTATCAAACAATTTCAGCGTTATAGTTCAGGCTTTGGCCCTAATTCTTTGAAACCTTACTGGCTATTCTGAAAGAAACTAGTCCTGCTCCAACAATCAATGCACAGCCTATGAAAATTATGAAGTTAAACTCGTCCTTAAAGAAAAAAATACCGATTGAAGATGCAAAAAGTAATTGTAAATAGGCAAATGGCTGGATAGTGGCGGCTTCAACTGTTGATAAAGCTTTGATCAATAAAAAATGTCCAAACGCACCTACTACGCACAAAGCTCCCATCCAGAACCAGTCGCTACCTTTTGGAGGGTCCAAATGAAATACTAATAGGAAAAGCATCGCAGAGCCCCCAACGGTTGCCGCCCAAAAAAGACTTGTATAAGCATCGTCAGTCTTTGAAGCAAAACGTGTAAGTATTCCATATATTGCCATTAAAACCGCTGCTGAAATTGCAAGAATACTTCCTGAATTAACAAGATTTGTGTCAGGTCTTAGAATCAAAATAACGCCAATAAAGCCTACTATAACTGCAATCCACTGACGCCAGCTTACATGTTCAGATAAAAGTGGTGCTGAGAGCGCCAATATAATTAATGGATAGCTTGCGAATATTGAATGGAAATTCACAAGACCGTTCCTTACGGTACTCATAATTGCGAGCGAACTCATAAGTGCCAAAATAAGGCCGCGAATGATCTGTAACGGCGCATTTTTTGTGGATGCCATTCTCTTTAGGCTACCAATTATAAAGTGCCCGTAAAAAAGAACAAAAACTATAAAAAATGCATATCTAATTGCCACTGTTGTAATGACATTATAGTTCTCTGCTAAGTGTCGTGAAAGACCATCTTGGACTGCAAAGCAGACCATAGCAACGACCATAAATCTTATTCCTTTTTGAGAATTTGTGGAAATTATAAAGTCCCTCCGAATGCTGCTATTCTAAATCCTTGAATCATCCAGAACACCTTTCCTCAATTAATTTGTCAATCTTCAAACAAGAGGTACTATCAAATGGAAGAGTTAAACGCAGCAAACCTCAAAACTGCTATTGGAGTTGGTAATGAACGAAATTAACGTTTCACATCATTATTTGGATGTTGACGGGATTAAATGGCACTGGGTGGAGCAAGGTGAGGGCACACCAATTGTTCTTCTACACGGAATTCCAGAGAGTTGGCAGTGTTGGAAACATCAAATCCCAAGTTTATCAAAACAATTTCGCGTAATAGCTATCGACTTAAAAGGGTATGGTAAGTCTGGTAAAGAGGACGGTGATTATTCAATGACCGCGGTAGCCTCAGAAATAATCAAACTTCTCAATTGTATTGAAGTAAGTAATTTTCATTTGGCTGGACATGATTGGGGTGTTGCCATCTCCGATAATATAATAAATCAAGCACCGGATCGTGTGTTGCGATATATTCGTTGTTGTTTGTCTCTGCATGAATATGACCCTCGTAATTCTCTGCATCATCAGTGGAATGCTGAGAATGTAGAGGAGGCTGCAAAATTAATGAATAAAGCTGAAGCTTACGTGAGAGTTTGGTTTGAGAGCTCCTGCAAGCCCGACCTCGTGCCTTCAGATGCTGAGCTGGAAGAAATAATTTTGGAGTTTTCTGAACCAGGAACAGGGGATGCCGTTCCTCGATATTTTCGTGATATTCGAAAAAGTGAGCCGGTTGACCTTTCAAAATTTAAAATGCCAATTTTGTATATTCATGGTGAGCATGATCCTCGTCAACCAATTGAATATTGTATTGGTATGGATGACTATTTGCCTGGGCTTGAGGCAATTTTAGTTTTGGACTCTGGGCATTTTGTGACACGTGAAAGGCCTCTTGAAGTAACGAATGCAATGGTTTGGTTTCTAAATTCAATGCTCGCATCTGGCCTTCCAATCTTCGAACGCTCAAGACATTACGGGTTGCCTACTCGGCCAGTCAAAGACCCCAAAACACAATTTGGGGTTAATGCAGTGACAACAAAGAAGTAAAGATGCTCCGTCTAAAAATATAAATTTTTGAAACAAAGGTTCGGTAAATGATAAAGATACGAAGCTTGGAAACAGCTGTTTACAGATATCCTCTTAAAACTCCTGTCCAGACATCTTTTGGAATCATGCGCGACCGCCCGATGGTTTTAGTTAAGCTGTTAGACGACGAGGGTGTTACTGGGATTGGTGAAATTTGGTGTAATTTTCCTTCGGTTGGAGCAGAACATCGCGCTAATCTGGTTAACAGCATTTTCTCACCATTACTCTCATCTCAAACATTTGAAAGCCCAGAAGATGCTTTTGATTACTTGACAAAAAATACGTGGGTTTTGGGACTTCAGACTGGAGAATTCGGTCCATTGGCTCAAAGCATTGCAGGCATTGATATAGCGCTCAATGACCTTTTCGCTCGTAAGTTATCAAAGCCTTTATGGGAATTCTATGGTGGAAAAAAAAGTGAAGTACCTATTTACGCGAGTGGAATAAATCCAAAGGGCGCTGAAAAAATGGCTGAAAATGCGTTAGACAAAGGGTTTAAAGCTCTCAAGCTAAAGATAGGTTTTGATAAGAAGAAAGACATTCAAAATATAAAGTCTCTCAAAACACTTGTAGGTGAAAATGAAAAGCTCATGACTGATGCTAATCAGGCCTGGGATGTGAATGAAGCCCTGCAAATGATGGATAAAATTTCAGAATATAATTTATCATGGTTGGAGGAACCAATACCAGTTGACCGTCCCAGCGATGAATGGAGAAAATTACATGAGACTGGCACAACGCCCCTCGCTGGCGGTGAGAATGTCATGGGAGTGCAGGGGTTTAACAGCTTGCTTTCTGAAGGCGTGTTAGATGTGATTCAGCCAGATTTAGCTAAATGGGGAGGGTTAACAAAAACCATTCCTGTTGCTCAAAAAATATTATCTTCCCGAAAGAGTTATTGCCCCCATTATCTTGGAGGCGGTGTTGGTTTAGTTGCTTCGGCTCATGCTTTGGCAGCAGTGGGTGGGAATGGAATGCTTGAAGTTGATTTCAACAATAATCCACTTCGTTCATTAATTGTTGACCCTATGTTAGATAAATCATCAGGTTCTATGGAATTAGGAAAAGGCTATGGTTTAGGAATTGAGTTTGATTTTAAGCAGATTGAAGAATTCAGAGTTCTTTAAATCGTTTTGAGTTTTGAATGTTACGCAAGAAAACTTAGATCTCGTTCAAATTTTCAATTTCTTCCTAAAATCAGGTCAGCGCCTTTCTCTGCTATCATCATAACAGCAGCGTTTAAGTTCGCTGACACCATTGTTGGCATAATTGAAGCGTCTATAACACGTAAGTTCTGGATACCATGCACTTTTAATTGATGGTCAACAACTGACATTCGATTGGTTTTTGGCCCCATTTGGCAAGTGCCCATTAAATGATATATCGACTGACCGATCTCACGAGCTGAGTTTAAAAGCTCATCGTTTGAAACACAGTGCATTCCAGGATAGGTCTCCTCTACAAAATATGGTTTGAGAGCGTTGGTCTGCGTCAGCCCCCGGCAAATTTTTATTGCCTCTACTATAACTCTTTGATCAATGTCTGCTTGAAGATAGTTAGGCTGGATTTCTGGATTATGAAACGGGTCAGTGTTTTTTGCTCTAACATAGCCGAAACTTTCTGGCCTGTGTTGCCACGTAGCTAGAGTAAAACCCGCATCTCTTTCCAAGGTAGATTGCATTCCATGTTGATGGGTCCCAGGGGTAAAGTTGATTTGAATGTCAGGTTGGTCTAGATTTTTATCAGACCGCAGGAAACAAAAAATTGCGGTAGGACCAAGTTCTAAAATTGAACGTCTTCCGATAAAGTATTTAAATATTTCCCCTAAAAGAGGTAAGCCTCTGGCCCGATTGTTAATTGTGTTCACACCTTCCACGCGGCAGGTAAGGCGTGTTGCATAATGGTCCCTTAAGTTCTCACCAACACCTGGCAGTTCATGTTTAATCTTGCCACCAATTTTTTGAAGCAATTTTGAACAACCAACACCAGATAATTGCAGTAAGTGAGGTGAGTTAATTGCTCCTGCTGATAAAATTATTTCTTTATTTGCATAGATTGTTTTTTCTGCTTCCGCGCTTTTGCCGATCACGCAAGAGATTCCAATTGCCTTTTGTTTACTAAATATAATTCGCGTTACATGTGCGTGAGTTAGGATTTCAAGGTTTTGTCTTTTCCTTGCAGGATTTAGGAAGGCGCGAGATGCGCTCATCCTCGTTCTTCCTTTAACTGTTCTTTGAAGGTAGGATATACCCTCTTGATCTGCCCCATTGTAGTCAGGGTTTCTCTTTATTCCTAAGCTTTCTGCTCCATGCATAAAGGCTTCGCAAAGTGTATCATTCCAATTTAAGTCACTGATTGTGACCTCTCCAGTGGCACCCCGATAACTCTGGTCTTCTTTTGAAACATAGCTTTCAAAGCGCTTAAAATATGGGAGTATGTCATCGTATGACCATCCTGAATTCCCCATTTGAGCCCACACGTCAAAATCCATTTTTTGCCCACGATTAAAGCCCATGCCATTAATTGAACTTGAGCCGCCCAGCACTTTTCCTCTGGGTGCTGGGATGATGCGACCGTTGGTTCCCTCTGAGGGACTGCTTTCATACATCCAGTTAAAATTTGGGTTAATTAGTGTTTTCATGAAACCAGCCGGGATATACAAAATTGGGTGCCAGTCACGTCCACCAGCTTCTAAAACCAAAACGCTGTGCTTGCCGCATGCACTAAGGCGGTTAGCAAGAATACATCCTGCACTTCCAGCACCCACTATGATGTAGTCGAAAGTTGTTTGGTTAATTTGCATACTCCGTCCTAAAAATACTTCTTCTATTGATTTTTAAGAGCTTATTTTAAAGCCAGTATATCCGCCAGCTGCCACAGTTTCGCACTCGTCACGATAATTGTTTAAACCGTTAGCATAAGGCATAAAAACTCTTGGTTTTCCTGGTATATTAGCTCCTAGATACCAAGAGTGACCTGCTTTGGGCATGAGTGTTTTATTGGCTATTTCAGTCACATATTTTGTCCAATTCTCTGCATCAATTTCTTTGGCCTCCACTTTAGTCATATTAGAGTTCGTTAAATATTTCAGGAGCTGAGTTATCCAATCTACATGCTGTTCAATTGATCTTGGCATGTTTGTGAGAACAGATGGGCTCCCTGGGCCAGTTATTGTAAAAAGATTGGGAAAATTAGGAATTGCCAAACCTAAATAAGTTTGAGGACCGCTACGCCAGAAATCCTCAAGTCTAATACCATTCTTGCCAATCAGACCCAATTTTTGCAACGAGCCGGTCATAGCATCGAAACCAGTTGCGAAAACAAGAATATCAACCCTAATTTTTTTCCCATCCTCAAAAATAATTCCATTTTTATCGCACGATTTAATTGGACTAGTTCTCAAGTTTATGAGTTCGACATTATTTCGGTTAAAAGTTTCAAAATAGTTTGTGTCTATGGGCGGCCTTTTTGTTCCAAAGGGATGGTCAACAGGAGAGAGGTTCTTGGCAGTTTCCGCATCCTCAACGATTTCAGATATTTTTTTGCGGATGAACTCTGATATTATTTCATTTGAGTTTTCATCTAGGATTATATCATCAAAGCTTTCCCTAAAACTTAATCCTCCTTTTTTCCAATTATTCTCAAGAATTGCTGAACGCTCTTTCTCGTCCGTTTCACAAAGTTTTCGTGGGGGCGCTTTCCATGGGTGACCATGGCGGGAATCAAACATTTTCTCCCGCCACATTTCAATTTTAGATATAAATTCAGAATGAAAGTTTTCCTCTAATTTGTGGTTTCTAGCAGGTACGCTGAAATTTGGTGTGCGCTGCAATACAAAGAGTTCTTTTGCCTCCTCAGCAATAACTGGGATTGCTTGTATTCCTGAAGAGCCAGTGCCAATTACTGCTACTGATTTATTTTGAAATTCAATTTTTTCACGAGGCCACTCTCCAGTGAAATAAATTTCCCCTTTGAATGTGGATAATTGAGGAATTTCAGGCTTGTTCGTGGATGACAAGCAACCTACAGCGGTGATCAAGAATTTGGATGAATAAACTTTTCCAGACTCAGAGGTAAGACTCCAAATCTCCTTGTCTTCGTCCCAAGAACAAGAACAAATTCGTTCATTGAAATGAATGTCTTTTTTTAGGCTTAACTTATCAGCGCAGTAATTGAGATAATTTTGAATTTCTTCTTGGGCAGGATATCTCTCTGACCACTTCCATTCCTTTAATATTTCATCATTGAAGTAATAACAGTACGTGTGGCTTTCTGAGTCACATCTAGCCCCTGGATATCGGTTCCAATACCAAGTTCCTCCGACCCCATCACCAGCCTCAATTATTTTTGCGTCTAAATTAAGTTGGTCTCGGAGACAATAGAGCTGATAAAGGCCAGAAAAACCAGCACCTATAATCAAAGCTTCGTGATGTTGAATTTTCTGATTGCTCATTTAATTGCCTTTAAATTGCTCCAGACTAAAATCTGAAAGTCACACGCTCTTGTTTTACTTCAAAGAGTAAACGCCATCTAAAATATTTCAATCAACAAAGATTTGTTTTCTTCAGATCAATGTGGTGCAATTAAACAGTAATTGGGAGCCAAACTATGATTGACGTTTCGCAAAAATCAATTGTTGTGACCGGGGGTGCGAGCGGCATTGGAGCAGCAGTTTGTACTGCTGCGATTGAACAGGGTGCCTATATTGGCGTAATTGACATAGATGAAGACGCCGGACGCACTATTTGTGGAAAATTAGGTGATAAAGCTTTTTTTGCAGCCGGAAATGTTGAATCTGAAAGTTCGATGAATGAGGCAATATCAAAGTTAAGTTCTGATATGCCTAATTTTAATGGTGCTGTTTGTTGTGCGGGGGTGATGCCAACACGAGAGCCAATAGTTGAGGCTCCATTAGAAAATTTTGATAGGGTGCTAAAAAATCACCTTAATGGCACCTTTTTAACTTGTAAGTTATTAGGGAAGAAAATGCTTCAACATGGAGGTGGCTCAATAGTCACTCTATCTTCAGTTCTAGCAATAAGGCCAGGTCCAGTTCTTGCCTATGGTGCCGCAAAAGCAGGAATTGTTAATTTAACGCAATCTTTAGCTGTGCAGTGGGGCAAAAAAAATATTCGAGTGAACGCTATTTGTCCTGGTTGGGTTGATACCCCATTCATAAGAAAACAAGAGGCAATGGGTCGTGATTTATCGCCCATAATCGAAATGACACCTCTCGGTAGACTGGCAGAGCCTCATGAAATTTCGAATGTTGTTATGTTTCTTTTGTCCGACGCATCTAGTGCAGTTACTGGCTCTGCGCTCGTTGTTGATTGCGGTATTACTTTAGCCGGTGGTTACATGCCATATGGAAGATTGCCTGATTGATAAGAAAAATGGGTTATGTAATTTATCTCTTTTGATTTTTGGAAAGCAGTTATGACACAAAAAATTCTAATAGTTGGAATTGGTGTTATGGGCGCACCCATGGCCAAAAACATTATAAATGCAGGTTTTGATGTTGCTGTTTGTGATGAGAGCAGCGATGCACTCGTTGATTTTCATGATATTGCAACGCTGGTGTCCACAAGCCCATCCAAGGCTGCCTCAAATAGGAATGTCATTATTACAGTCCTTCCAAACAGTGACATTGTTGAAAATGTTTTATTCGGTGAAGAGGGAGCTCTAGCTTCGGCTGCTCCAAATAGTTTAGTGGTAGATATGTCTACCGGCTCTTATGACAAGACAATGAAAATAGCAAAAAAAATAGAAAAACTAGGCCATAAATTTGTAGATGCGCCTGTCGGAAGGACACCTCGAGAGGCGCTTACTGGTCAGTTGCTGGTTATGGTTGGTGGTGAAGAACAGCAAGTCAAAGAATTAAACGGCATTTTCAAAGCAGTCGGAAATACAATTATTCATGTTGGTGAAACCGGATGTGGCCTTAAGGCAAAATTGGTAAATAATTACATGGCGATGATAAATAACGTTGTAACTGGAGAGACGCTATCACTGGCAAATTCTGTAGGCCTCGATGTTGGTTTAATGGCTGATTTGATGAGTACAACTGCTGCAGGCCTAGGACAATTGAATACAAATTACCCCAAGAAGGTATTGTCCGGAGATTTAAAACCTGACTTCCCAATTTTTATGGCGATAAAAGATTTAACGATGGCAATTGAATTAGCAGAGGGCCACGACGCTGCGCCAAAATTTGGTAAGTTGGCACGCCAAACTTTTGAAGGAGCAAAAGAACGAGGGATGGGCTCTCTCGACCAGACAGCAATTATGAAATATTTGATGTCTGATGATGGAAAAAACTCTCAATAAACATCATCGCAGATATTGCTCAAAGATGAAAAGAAGACAAAAGAGGACACATAATGCAATAATGGTCCCATAAATAGTGTCTTTGATTGACTTAGGTGAAATCATTTTCTGGAAGCCTGCAATTAGCCACTCTTCAATTTTTTTTGCTGAACGTCCAATTATCACAGAATTTCTTCCGATCTATGTTTAATCAAATTTTCTCAATATAGTGTAGCAGTTCTCTTAATCTCAATAAACTCATAGAGGAAAGATTTCATTGAAATGGCATAAATATATTTTGTTGACCCTGCTTTTCTTGTTCACCTTTAAAGCGGTGGCAGATGATCTAAACAACGGATTTCTAAAGCTTTCAGAAAACAAACCTGAAGAGGCTATTCAATTATGGACGCCTCTTGCGGAAGCAGGGGATAAAGTCGCGCAAGCCAGCCTTGGCTTGCTTTTTCAAACAGGTCAAGGCACGGAAGTAGACTTCATTCGCGCCTTGGAATTATTCAGAGCATCAGCAAAGCAGGGTTACCCATTTGCTTTCACAGCACTTGGGAATAGCTACCATGAAGGGCTAGGTGTGAAAGAGGACAGACGAACTGCATTGATTTGGTTTTTACTCGGTGCTGAGCATGACCCGAATTCAGCATTTATGGCTCAAGCTTTGATGACAGAAATACCTGAAAAAGAAGTTCACTTACTCATTCAAAAAGCGTTAGCATGTCAGAAAAGTAGCTATCTGAAGTGTAATTTTTAAAGAGTTTTTGCGGGACGTAAAAGTGGAAGAATTTTAAAATAATGAACACCTCAGAAAACAAAATGTTTTGATAGATATTCATTTAAATAGGGCGCTAGCTATTAAGATGATGGTTGTTTCTGCAACCATAGTGAGCACAGCAGGGCTAATCTTCAGAAGCCTGAATTCTATTGACGCCTTCGAAGTGGTTTTCTTTCGGGGCCTTGCCCTTACTTTAACGATGATAGTCATAATATCGCTCTTCTATAAAAATAGAGCGTTGAAAGCTACAAAAGGCATTGGTTTTTCGGGTTTGTTGGGTGCCGCTTTTTTTACATCTGCGCAAACTTTTTATGTCTTTGCTTTTTCAAACACCACTGTGGCAAACAGCACCTTCACCATTGCTACCGCCCCATTCATCACTGCTCTTCTCGCCTGGTTGGTCCTCAAAGAAACTATTTCAAAGGTAACAATAATTGCAATGGCATCTGCATGTTTTGGCGTGATTACCATTGTCCTAGCTGATGTCAGTGCTGAAGGTAAATTAGGAATTGCATTTGCTTTTTTGACGGCCTGTTCTTTCTCATGTTTTGCAGTGATACTTCGCCACAATAAGAATGTGGAAATGCTCCCTGTTCTTTTCTTTACAGGCATCATTAGCATGTGTGTTGGCCTAGTATTTGGAGAATGGAACGGCATGCCGTTGGTAAGTGACATTGCTTTATGTTTTTTATGGGGGGGTGTTTTGCAGGGTGTTGGGCAGTCTCTTCTTGTTCTCTCAACAAAAGTATTAAAAGCTGCTGAAGTACCACTAATTATGCTTTTGGAATTCACATTAGGGCCTGTTTGGGTTTGGTTGATATATGGTGAAAACATTAGCCTAGGGACATTATTTGGGGGTAGTCTGATATTTGCGTCTATTTTTGGGTTTGCGTTTTTTGAGATTAACAAAAGAAGAGTTGTGAAAAATTAAACATAACAAGTTAGGCGTCAAATGCTCTTTGGCTTAGAAATTCTAGAAATTATTTTTTGCATCTTTGTCATTGGTGTTGGAGGTTTTCTGCGCGGTTTTCTTGGTTTTGGTGCTGCTTTAGTAATTGTCCCATCATTGAGCATTGTTTTGCCGCCTGTATTTGCTATCGGTATTTTAGTGATAATCGAAATTCCAACAATTATGTATCTTGTTCCGGCTAACATTCGTGACTCTAATTTAAAAACACTTATTCCAATGCTATGCGGTCTTGTAATTGCCGTTCCGATTGGCACGTTGATCTTGGTAGAAACAGAACCAACAATCATGAAATTGATCATCTCTGTTGTTCTGTTGTTGACTGTGGGATTGCTGGCGTCGGGCTGGCGTTTCAAGGGTGATGTGGGAAAGGGATTGATGACATTGTCTGGCACGGTTGGGGGTCTTATCCAGGGCTCTGCAGGCATGGGTGGACCACCTTTGGTGACAGCGCTAATGTCACTGCCTGACAACCCTACAACCACTCGTGCAAATATAGTTATGGCTCTCAGCACTATGTCATCACTTAATTTAGCCTCTCTTTTGTTCTTAGGAAAAATCACTCAAGAGCTTTTATATTTCGGCGCGCTTTGTGCTCCAGTTTACCTGCTTATCAACTACATTGGTGCGCGTTACTTTAAGCAGCATGGCAGTACTCATTTTCGTACTGCGGCACTAATAGTTTTGACCTTTATTGCTCTTGTCACGATTTATTCAAACTTATCCTAATTTTATACAAATCCGGATATAACACATCTAAAGTCGTTATTTGACGAATTTTGTCCGATTAGGGCTTGCCAAATGGTATTTGTATCGAACACTATCGATCAACATTTATTTAACTTAGCTAAAAAATAGGGAGGTATTAATGAGAATGTTGAAGCTTCTAGTGAGCTCATTATTCGTAAGTGTGCTGTTTTTAGCAGCGCCTGCTCATGCTAAAAAAGTGACTATGAATATAGGTTACTCTGTTAATGAAGGTCACCCTTATGGCACCTTTATGAATTTGTTTGCGGAGCGCTTTCAGACTCTTTCAGGTGGCACAGTTCGGGTGAAGGTCCATTGCTGTCACAAAATGGGCAGTGAGCAAGAGCAGTTCAAGAAATTGCAGCTTGGCACACTCGACGGAACTATGATTGCCCAGAACAACGCTGGTCCTTTTTATCCAAAAATTGACCTTTTAGTTCTTCCATACATGATTCAAAACTATGATCATGCGGTAAAAGTTGCTGACGGCCCTGTGGGACAGGAAATTTGGGGCGGTATGCCAAAAGAAGTTGGTGTCCATCTTGTAACAATCCCACTGTTCTCTTTCAGACATATTTACAATACCAAGCAGCCAATTAACAATTTGGCTGATTTTGCGAAAATGAAATACCGCGTTCCAAAGAACACAGTTATGGTTGACCCTTATAAGGCTTTTGGCTCTGACCCTGTGCCAATCGCTTGGTCTGAAGCGCTGACTGCAACACAGACTGGGACAGTAGATGGTGGTGATTTACCATTGGACGTACAGTACTCGCAAAAGTTCCATGACATTGCTAAACACGTAGCAATGACCGGGCATTTTGTTCTCGCACCACCATTTTTTGTGAGTGATAGCTTTATGAAAAAGCTTGACGAAAGTCAGATGGAAGCAATGCAAATGGCTGCAAAGATCGCCACAGCCGCTTCTAGATTCCACACAAATTATGGAATGTCTATTGTTCAAAAGAAAATGGAAGCTACTGGTGTGAAATTTACTCAGCCAGACATTGGTCCTTGGGTAGAGAAGGCAAAAGCCGTTCACACAGCGTTTGCTAAGGAGCGTGGTGCTGAATATTCAGCAATAATGGAAAAAATCTACGCTGCCGCAAAATAAGTAAAAAGTTTTTCTGGCCCTCATCTCTGAGGGCCAGATTTTTATTTGACTAAGAGCGAATTAATTATGTGGAATTTCCTAGAAAAGCATTTTGAAGAAGTACTGGCGGGCACGTTAGTCATGTTCATGGCCTCAATGGTGTTTTTCCAAGTGGTGATGCGGTATGTCTTCAGCATGCCAACATCGTGGTCTGATGAACTGGCGATTTATGCGATGTTGTGGTCAGTTTATATTTCAGTCGCCTGGGCTGTAAGAGAGCGGGCTCATATTCGGGTCATGAATTTTGTACAGCTGTTCCCAGCAAAGATTGCGTTGGGCCTTACCATTTTCAGTGATTTTATTTGGTTTCTTTTTGGAATTTTTCTCACCTACCAGAGTATTCTTCTTGACCTTTCATTTTGGAAGGATGAATACCGTTCACCTGCTTTAGACATTGATCAAAAGTGGCCTTACATGTGCTTGATATTGGGCTTTGGGCTTATGACCCTTCGGCTTGCGCAAGTGTATTACCGTTGGCTGAAGTTTGGTGAGCCAATTCTTGAGCCTCGTGAAAATGAGGATCTGCCTCATGCATGATATGTTAATGGACATAATATTTGAGTTAAGCGAGGCGCAACAAGCGCTCATCATGTTTGGCTCAATGGTTTTGATGATAGTGTTGGCTATTCCCATACCTATCGCAGTAGCAATTGGCACGGCTATTGGCTACTTCATGATGGATTTGAATTTGGTTCAAGTGGCACTATCAATGTACACGGGTGTTGAACCATTCCCACTTGTAACCGTTCCTCTTTTTGTTTTTGCCGGCTCATTAATGGAGCAAGGTGGAATGGCAAGAAGGATTGTCAATATGGCACAATCCATGATTGGCAACTATACGGGAAGTTTGGGTTTGGTTGCCGTACTTGGGTGTGCATTTTTCGCAGCTCTATCTGGCTCAGGTCCTGCAACGACCGCGGCGATTGGTGCTGTGATGATCCCTTCTATGATTAAACAAAAGTGGGACCCAGCCATGGGCGGAGCTATCGCGGCTGCAGGAGGTGCACTTGGGAGCCTAATACCTCCAAGCAATTTGATGATTATCTATGGAATTGTTGCTGAGCAATCGATACCTCGACTTTTTCTGGCTGGTTTTATCCCGGGTTTTGTGGCAACAGCTCTCTTGATGTTCACAGTGTATATCATTGCAAAGAAGAGAAATTATGTTGGTGATGGAGCTGAATTTTCATGGTCTGAAGTAAGGCGGACAGTGGTTGATGGTAAATGGGCTATTCTTGCACCCTTCATCATCCTTGGTGGTATTTATACAGGTGCATTTACTCCCACTGAAGCAGCATCAGTTGCTGTGTTTTACGCACTTTTGATTGGGGGGGTAGCTTACAAAGAGCTGACTATCAAAAAAATCTTTGCTTGCCTAAAAGTGACGGCAATGATTTCTGGCGCAGTCCTGATCATTGTGGGTCCTGCAAAAGCCTTTGGTGAACTAATGAGTTTGTTGTCTGTGCCTGACATGATCGGTGAGGCGCTGTCCGGTGTTACAGAAAGCCCATTCCTTTTGCTAATGATAATTTCTGTAATTCTAATTATTACTGGTATGTTCCTTGAGTCGATAGCTCAAATTATATTGCTTACACCCTTACTTTTGCCAATTGTAATGGCTCTCGGGATTGACCCAATTGTCTTTGGAATCATTATGGTGATTTCCTGTGAGGTTGGATTTTTGACACCTCCAGTTGGTGCAAATCTCTTTGTTGCCGCTCGAATAACGAACCTAGGAATAGATAAAATATCGATAGCGGTTCTGCCATTTCTTTTAGCGTATATAGGCGTGCTGATATTCGTTTCGCTATTCCCTGATCTCATCACATGGTTGCCAGATTTGGTATATGGTAATTTTGGGTAGCGTCAGAATCTTACCATCTTTACATTGTTAAAAACGGAAAAATTTTATGACTGAAAGCAATAGGTCCTCTGGATGGAACTACCAGCCCAGTGAACCAATAAAATACAATCCACTTTTTGATTTTCCACCGAAATTAGCATTAATTTTTGGATGGATGATAAAGCGCTGGGTGAGTATCTCGCGCTTCGTGCTCTTTCTTACATTGGCTTTGCTCTTAACAAAATACTTAACGCCTAGCTTATCAATCATGGGAGAGTTTGATTATGGCTGGGTTACGTATTTATTCATGCGTAATACGGCTTTGTTGTTCTTGATTGCTGGAACTTTGCATTTATATCTTCACATACTCAAGGTGCAAGGAGATGACTTTAAATTTCTTAAAAAGGAAATGGCTAAGAATAACAAAAAATTTAAATTCAGAAATCAGGTTTACGATAATATTTTCTGGAGTGTATTTAGCGGCGTAACAATATGGACGTTTTATGAGGCCATTTATTGGTATGGGATTGCAAATGGAATTGTTAAGACCAGCTCTTTTCAGAGCAGCCCTGTCCAGTTTTTCCTTTGGATTATATGTCTGCCTCTAATTAGGGGTGTTCATTTTTATTCTATCCATAGGCTTCTTCATGTTCCATTTTTATACAAGCATGTTCATGTTACGCATCATCGAAATGTGAACACCGGGCCTTGGTCTGGCATTTCAATGCATCCTGTCGAAAATATCATATACCAATCATCTCCTCTTATTCATATTTTTATTCCTAGTGACCCTATGATATTCACGTTACATTTAATTCTTGTTACTTTAAATCCTGCATTCACTCATTCTGGATTTGAACAAATAAAAAATAAGAAAACAAAACTCCTTGATTCAGCAGATTTCCATCATCAATTACACCACAGATATTTTGACTGTAATTATGGAAATATGGATGTACCTTTGGATGTCTGGTTTGGCACACATCACGATGGCAGTGAAGAAGCTACTAAAGCGATGCGACTAAGAATGAAGGGTGCAGCCACCAAGTGAACTTCTTAATTGATTGTCCGTGATTGGAACTTGCCAGTGAGTGATGTTTTTCTGGCTGGTTACAGCGATAAATTATCAGCAAGAGAAGGTGACAAGATACAGTTTTACGTATCTAGTTATGCTAAATCAAATTTTACGGCATCTATTTTTAGGTCCATATGTGCGGATCCAAACCCAGATGGTCCCGGCATCATTGAAGAAGACGCTAGTGCATTTTTTCCAAGGACTAGTTATCCCTCTAGAGTGCAAGACATAAACCCTGGCTCATATGCGAGGTCAGAGGGTAAAATCAAAGCGCAAAAATTTTCAGCTTTGCAAATAAAAAGTTGGTTTTACCCCACCTTAATTTCAGGGAAACCTCAAACATTGTTTAATTGGGGCTTGCTCAGAATTTTCGTGGACCGAAATGGATTTTTAAGCGTTTGTTCTAATCATTTAAAACTCATTTCATCACCGTTTAATTTGAAAACCAATATTTGGTATCAGTTAGATTTTTTGGTTTTGGCAGATGGCAAACTCAAGTTGACAATTTCTTCAGAGAACAAAAGCTGCACCGGTTCGGCGCAAAGCAAAATTGATGTTGGCTTGATTGAAAAGTTACAGTCTCAGAACGAATTTATTCAGATAGCAGGTTGTCAAGAAAACAGCGGTGAAAGTTTTAATGGAAAAATAGAGGCCCCAAAAATTATTGTAGATGGCGATGAGATAGCCGCATGGAATTTTGAAGAAAGTATTCAATCTTTGCGTGTAAAAGCATCGATTGGGCCAGACCTAGTTCTTAAAAATTCACCAACTCGAGGTGTAACTGGCCAAAAGTGGAACGGCACAGAGTTTTGTTGGAAACATGAACCTTCTCATTATGCTGCAATTTATTTCCACGAAGATGACATATATGACTTTGGTTGGGACGCGGACTTTGAGCTTGTTATCCCTCAAGGCATGCCATCAGGGGCATATTTTATGCGGATAGAAGCTGAAGGTCATTATGATTGTATTCCATTTTTTGTTTGTGCGGCATTGGGTAAGCCAAAAGCGGATTTGTGTCTTTTGATATCAACGTTCACTTACACAATATATGGCAATCACGCCCGACCAGATTTTAGTAAAGATTGGGTTGAAAAAACAGAAAAATGGAACGCTTATCCACACAATCCATCACATTTCCTTCATTATGGATTGTCGACTTACAATAATCATCTAGATGGCTCAGGAATATGTCATGCATCAAATAAAAGGGTGCTTTTTAATTTTCGACCTGGTTTTTTAACCTTTGGTTCCACAGATTGCTCTGGCTTGCGCCATCTTCAAGCTGATAGTCATTTGATTACCTGGCTGCACAGGAAGGGCATAGACTATGACATCATCACAGATGATGAATTAGATCGTGATGGGTTTCATGCTATAAAGAATTACCAAGCCATAATGACCGGAAGTCACCCTGAATATTTCACCGAGAGCATGCTTAATGCACTGGTAAATTATCGTGAGAGTGGGGGCAACCTAATTTATTTGGGCGGTAACGGTTTCTATTGGCGAATTGCTAGACACCTCGAGGACCCCTCATTGCTAGAAATTAGGCGTGCTGAAGATGGTATCAGAGCTTGGGCATCAGAACCTGGTGAGTACTACAATGCTTTTGATGGAAAATATGGGGGGTTATGGCGGCGAAACGCTCGGCCTCCGCAAAAGCTAGTAGGTGTAGGTTTTACAGCGCAAGGAAATTTTGTCGGCATGCCATACAAAAGAACCTGTTTTGATAAAAAACTTGATTGGGTGTTTGAGGGGGTTCACGAGAAGATTTTAGGTGATTTTGGTTTAAGCGGAGGGGGTGCTGCAGGGTTTGAATTAGACCGTGTTGATAGTAAATTGGGTGGTGACCAAAATATTACCATTCTCGCCCAGTCTTACGATCTTGACGGTAAATTCATGCTGGTTCCAGAGGAACAACTCACTCATCTGACAAATGTGTCTGGTGAACCAGAGAAAAACATCAAACGAGCGGATATGGTGTATTTTCAGGTTCCTGGCGGAGGAAGTGTTTTTTCGGTTGGTTCAATCACTTTTTGTGGCTCTCTGCCGCACAATAAATTCTCTAACGATATTTCTAGAATACTTGAAAACGTCGTGAGAAAATTTTGCGCTGTTAAGTTGAAGGAAGAAAAGATTGGAGTTTGATTATGTAGTCATTGGAGCTGGTTCTGCGGGTTGTGTTGTAGCTAATCGTCTTGCATCAAGTGAGCGTTTTAGTATCGGCCTTATAGAAGCTGGAGGAAAAGATAACCACCCATGGATACATATTCCTGTTGGGTACTTTAAAACTATGGGTAACCCAAGGACTGATTGGTGTTATAAAACTCAGCCAGATACCGGTTTGAATGGACGTTCTATCAATTGGCCAAGGGGAAAGACATTGGGAGGCAGCAGTTCAATAAATGGATTGCTTTATGTAAGAGGTCAGCCTGAAGATTTTGAGCACTGGCGCCAGTTAGGAAACGAGGGTTGGGCGTGGAATGATGTACTACCTTACTTTAAAAAAACAGAGAATTGGGAAGGGGCTTCCGACGAAACTCGAGGAAAAGGAGGTCCTATTCAAGTCTCAAAAAATAGAGTTGAAAAGGACATAGTAAAGGCTTGGTTAGAAGCGGCTGTCAACAAAGGCTATAAATGGACCGATGACTACAATCAAGAAAGTCAGGAAGGAGTAGGTTACTTTCAAATGACAATGGCTAACGGTTTGCGTTGTAGCGCGGCAAAGGCATATTTAAGCCCTCTAAAAGGTAATAAAAACATCGAGATATTCACAAATGTACAAACAACTAAAATATTGATTAAGAAAAAAATCGCAATTGGTGTTGAAGTAATTATGGGTGGTGAAAGGAAAAAAATTAGAGCAAGAAAAGAAGTAATTCTATGCGCAGGTGCTATTGGCTCTCCTCAGTTACTTATGCTTTCGGGTTTGGGCGACCAAAAAGAATTGTCAAAGCACGGCATTGAACCACTAGTTCATTTGCCTGGGGTAGGTAAAAATCTTCAGGACCACCTGCAAGCGAGACCCGTCTATAGATGTAATGCGTCCACCATAAATGTAGAGACACAGAGTTTATATAAAACGATTGGTATGGGCGTAGAATATCTTTTCAAGAGGAGTGGACCGATGGCAATGGCGGCCAGTTTGGGTACTGGTTTCTTAAGAACTGATAACGCATTAGATACGCCAGATATTCAGTATCACATTCAGCCTTTCAGCGCTGACAGGGTTGAAGACGGACCTCACAAATTCTCCGCTTTCACAGCCTCAGTTTGTCAGTTAAGGCCAGAAAGCCGAGGGCATTTGGAAATCGTATCTTCTAATCCTGAAGATTACCCAAAAATATACCCAAACTATTTATCAACAAAAAAAGATTGCGACATTATGGTTAAAGCAATTCAAATTACCAGGGAGATTTGCCAAGTCGAACCAGTTGCATCACTTATCACAGAAGAGTTTGCACCAGGCATAGCTGTAGATTTGAATGATTATGACAAGACGCTGAATTGGATACGTGATACCGCAACTACTATTTATCACCCAGTTGGAACGTGCAAAATGGGTAAGGATAAATCATCTGTGGTTGATGAAAAGTTAAAGGTTCGAGGAGTTGATAGACTTCGTGTAGTAGACGCTTCGATTATGCCAACCATAACATCAGGAAATACGAATGCACCAACGCTCATGATTGGAGAAAAAGCCTCCGATTTAATCATAAAAGAATCGTATTAAACTCGTTACGTTAAACTTAACTCTGTTCGTATTCTGGCCGTTTTTTATACATCTCCCATAATGTTTCCAATAGCTTTTCATCAAAACTATTAAAAATGGCTCGGCCTGCATCATCGTCATTAAAGACAAGCCTTAATAATTCAGTAAAACCCATCAGGTCGCCCGGAGGGGGTAAGTCATTCTTATTTAGCAGGTCATCAGTCTTGGCAAATATTGCCTGAATCATATTGGTCATTTGTTCTGGAGTGGGGTTGTCTATGGCCATCAGCACATGCCTCAATGATGATTTGTTGGACGAAATTTCCGCATCAATTTATTTTATGCTAAATCAGGGGTCAATTCTATAAGCCGAAATGCCAACGGTTAGGTGTAAGTAACAATGAAGTGTGTTGATGTTGTTGTGATTGGGGCTGGCGCAGCCGGCTTGATGTGTGCAAGTGAGGCGGGCAGAAGAGGGCGGCGTGTTCTGCTGCTCGACCATAGCCGCAAGCTTGCGGAAAAAATCCGTATCTCTGGTGGTGGTCGGTGCAATTTCACCAATTTATTCACTGATCCGTCTGCATTTCTTTCAGACAATGCGCATTTTTGTAAATCAGCACTCAGCCGATATACGCAATATGACTTTATTGATATGGTTGAGCAGGCAAAGATTCTTTATCACGAAAAGAAACTTGGCCAGCTATTTTGTGATGAAACAGCTCAGCAAATCATTGATTTGCTCAAACATAATATTCTCTCAGCCGGTGTGGAGTTGCAGCAGGGAGTCAAAGTGGAAGCTGTTCACAAGGATCAAAAAAACTTTGTTGTGCAAACAGAACATGAAAAGGTTCAAGCAGACAGCCTTGTCGTGGCCACAGGCGGATTATCCATTCCGAAAATAGGAGCTACTGATTTTGGCTACCGGCTTGCCCGTCAATTTGGCTTGCCTGTTACAGATGTCAGGGCAGGGCTAGTCCCCCTGACATTTTCAGATTCGATATTGGCTTTTTGCAAGGCTCTTACGGGTCTATCTGTTGATGCTATGGTAAGCTGTTCGGCAGCCAGTTTCAGAGAAGGGCTGCTCTTCACTCATCGCGGCTTGTCTGGTCCATCTGTGTTGCAAATCAGCTCATACTGGCAGACTGGAGAAAAGATCTTAATTGATCTTGCGCCAGACATGCACTTGTCTGAAAAGCTTCAAGAGGTGAAATTATCAAAAGGGAAGTCAGATATTCTGACAGTTATGGCTAAAATATTACCGCGCCGTCTGGCTGCAGCATTACTGGAAAGAGAAGGGGTTTCGGGCCGTATTGCTGATTTAACTTCTGTTGAGGTAGACAAATTGCATGCTGCTGTGCATCGATGGCAGCTTTACCCTTCTGGTTCTGAAGGCTATCGCACAGCTGAGGTGACGCTTGGGGGAGTCGATACATCTGCTTTGTCGTCAAAGACAATGGAAACACATGCTTGTCCAGGGCTTTATTTTGTAGGTGAGGTGATAGATGTTACAGGCCATTTAGGTGGCCATAATTTCCAGTGGGCTTGGTCATCAGGATGGGTGGCAGGCCAGTATGCCTGACATCAGTCAATTTCAGGGAACAGGTGCTTGTTGTTTTGATCTAGATGTAAATCCCAGTTTCTTACCACAGCTGATAAGGGCAGGACGTCATAAAGATGCGGAAACAGCTGGCCGCCGCGTGACACTTCCCAGACGATATTCAAATCAGTGACATCAATCTGCAGCAATTGCAACTCTGTCTGTCCACAAAAATGCTTTTCTGCAGTTTCTTTCATCTGGTCAGCTGTCGAAAAATGAATGAAACCATCTTTGATATCAACAGGCGCTCCAGTGAACTCACCAGCTTTCTTTGCCTGTTGCCACAAGTGGTTTGAGCATATTTTATATATAAAATTTGGAACTGACTGTATCATTATAAGAACACTTTCCTATATTGTGTATGTGACTGCTGAGCGCTGCCGAAATGAGTTCCACTGATGAGGTGTTTACAATTCACTTCTTGACCACATTTTGCGCAGCGGTATTAAATTTTTTAAAGAATGGCATTAAAATGATTACAATTTTCTACGACGGTAAATGTGGTCTGTGTTCACGTGAAATCAACTATTATAAAAAAATCGCACAAGTGGATAAATTTCAATGGTTGGATATAGCCACCGACCCAGCTCCACTGAAGCCACTGAAAATTTCGCAGGCAGATGGTCTTCGCCGATTGCATGGACTTGACACAGCAGGGCGTTTGCATATCGGTGTTGATGCATTTCTTTTGATCTGGCGCGAGCTACCCTATTGGCGCTTATTAAGCATGATTGGGGGATTGCCTGGCATAAGACACTTCGCGCAACTGGTTTATAACCGGTTTGCTGATTATAGGTTTTCCCGGTTAGCGCATTGCCAGATTGCCGTTAATGACGCAGTCTTGGAACATCGAAGTTAAATTGAACAGAAAGACTTAATATGGACATTGCCCCGCTTATCTATTTGGCCGTTGGTATTGGCTGTATATTGATTTATAGGCAGCTGAAAAAAAAGTGGTATGATAAATAGTTCATGATTGTTTTACTGTTCACAAAAAACAGGGCGTTATTCTGTATAATTGAACACGACTAAACGCCATGGAGACATCTATGAAATTAACAAAATTACAGGATAAATGGGCGGCTGGCGGAAATGGTCTGAATGGCTGGTGTTCAATACCGTCGAGTGTTACAGCCGAAATCATGGCCGGTTACGATTTTGACAGCCTGACAATAGATTTACAGCATGGATTGGTTGATTATCAAACGGCGCTGACCATGCTGCAGGCCATGACAGCATCTGGCATCACGCCGATGGCTCGTGTGCCCTGGAATGAGCCCGGTATTATCATGAAGCTGCTTGATGGTGGAGCTTTGGGTATTATCTGTCCCATGGTGAACACACCAGAAGATGCGCAAGCGTTTGTCGGAGCCATGCGTTATGCTCCAGAAGGATACAGATCATCAGGGCCAACCCGGGCTATGCTTGTCCATGGAGGAGGGTATCATGATGCTGCAAATGAAACCTTGGTATCACTTGCGATGATTGAAACGGTTGAGGCTCTGTCAAATGTTGACGCTATTTGCGCAACAGATGGTCTGACTGGAGTATATGTTGGCCCATCTGACCTTGCGGTTTCAATGGGATATAAGCCTGGACTTGACCGGCAGGAACCAGATGTAGATGAGGCCATTGGGACAATCATGGCCGCAGCGCAAAAACATGGCAAGCGCGCCGGTATTCATTGCGGCGCACCGGCTTATCTCACATCAGCATTTGTTCGAGGCTTCAGCTTCGCAACAATTGCCTCTGATATTAGACTAATTGGTCAGGCTATTGGCCAGAACATTGAAGAGATTAAAAGGGCTTAACGTACCTTTTCAACAAGGCCAAGTTTTGCAACACCACTTTCCCCAAGATCCGTGGTCGCAAAAGGGCCGGCATGGCACATCTGATCAGGGTCTGACGGGTCTGGTGTTGGTGCTTCAGCGAGTATCTGCTCTGCAAACTGCTCAGCATTGTCAGTCGGCCGGTAGCCAAGAAAACTTGCTTTTGAGTTGTCAACAGGGCTGCGTTCATTGTTTGATACGCCATATATAACAGTAAATCCTGTGACTGGCGTATCAATAGCCCGTTCAACCAAATGTATTAAATCATTGTAAGAAAGCCAGCTTCCTAACGCCCGTGCATTTGTAACAGTGGCACAGGACAGGATCCGCAGACAGACCGTTTCAAGGCCCTTCTTATCCCAGTATAATTTTGCCATATCTTCTGCAAAACACTTGGCCAACCCATAATAGCTGTCAGGCCGATGCGGTGTGTCACTGTCTATGGCAATTGTTTTTGGATACATTCCCACAGCGTGTATAGAGCTGGCATAGACAATACGGCGGACGCCTGCTTTGTGTGCGGCCTGCCAGATATTATAACAGCCCACAATATTAGAATGCAGAATATCTTCAAACGGATATTCGTCAGGGTGACCACCAAAATGAACCACCATATCCGCGCCATCAATGATTTCAAACATCGCCTGATAATCAGCAAGGTCTGCTTCGATATAACTCTCACCTGTAAAAAGCTTGTTCGGTTTGGGTTTCAGGTCAGTTGATACCAGCTCGTCACACATTTTTGTCAATGGTTCGCGCAAATAGCCGCCCAGCCGGCCCGCCGCGCCTGTTAGAACGATTTTTTTCATCCGATATCCCCTCATGTGTTGCTCAGTTAGCAGCTTGACCTAATTAATGTCCAATCGTGCAGACACAGCCAGCACGCTATCAAAAAATATCTGGCTCACCAGCAGATTTGCCAAAAGTGGTTTCAAGAAAATCAAAATCACAGCCTTTGTCAGCCTGTTGGATATGTTGTGCAGACATCCATTGATAACCTCTGCTTACTATTTGCTCTGGTGGCTGCCAGACTTGTTTTCTGGCTTGAAGTTCAGCTTCATCCACCAGCAGATCAAGAGTTCGCGCCGCAACATCAACGGCAATCATATCGCCGTTTTTTACCAATGCCAATGGCCCTCCAATAGCAGCTTCCGGTGCGGCATGCAGAATACATGCGCCGTAGCTTGTTCCGCTCATGCGGGCATCTGAAATGCGCAGCATATCACGCACACCCTGTTTCACCAGTTTCACAGGAATTGGCAACATGCCCCATTCAGGCATCCCAGGTCCGCCAACAGGTCCGGCGTTGCGAAACACCATTATGTGGTCAGCCGTCACATCAAGAGTTTCATTTTCTACAGCTGCTTTCATTTCCTTGTAGCTGTCAAAGACAATCGCTGGTCCAGTATGTTTATGCAGGCGTGCCTCTGCGGCAGCGGGTTTCATCACAGCACCATCAGGGGCAAGGTTACCGCGCAAAACTGCTAAAGAGCCTTGATGGTAAACTGGGTTATCCAGCGGGCGTATAACATCTTCATCATAGATACCGGCACTAGCCAGATTTTCACCCAGAGTCTGGCCATCAACAGTCATTGCAGACAAATCAAGCTTGCTTTCGATTTGCTTCAGCATAGCTGGTAAGCCGCCTGCGTAATAGAAATCCTCCATCAGATAGGTGTCACCTGTTGGTCTGATGTTCGCCAGAACGGGAATATCCTTTCCCAATCTGTCAAATTCATCTAAATCAAGGCCAACGCCAGCGCGCCTTGCAATTGCAATCAGATGAATGATGGCATTAGTCGAGCAACCTGAAGCCATTGCTGCTTTGACAGCATTTTCAACAGAAGATTTAGTGATCAGCTGGTCAAGATTAATATTGCCCAATACTAGCTCCACTGCTCTTCGTCCACAGGCAGCGGACATGCGCTTATGATTTGAATCTGCGGCTGGAATGGATGAACTTCCGGAAAAACAGACACCCAATGCTTCAGCAATTGCGGTCATTGTGCTGGCTGTGCCCATTGTCATGCAAACGCCATAGGAGCGGGCGATACCTGCTTCTAGTTCCTGCCACTGTTTTTCGTTGATTTTGCCCGCCCGTCTTTCATCCCAATATTTCCAAGCATCAGATCCAGAACCCAGTTTCTGGCCACGCCAATTGCCGCGCAGCATTGGTCCTGCAGGCAGGTAAATCGATGGAAGACCGGCACTTATTGCTCCCATTAAGAGTGCCGGTGTTGTCTTGTCACATCCACCCATTAGAACAGCGCCATCAACCGGATGCGAACGCAATAATTCTTCAACTTCCATCGCCATCATATTGCGATAAAGCATGGTGGTTGGCTTCACAAATGGTTCAGATAGAGAAAGAGTTGGTAACTCAATTGGAAAGCCGCCAGCTTGCAGGATGCCGCGTTTAACATCTTCTACACGTGATTTAAAATGGCTATGACACTGGTTAATGTCAGACCAGCTATTAATGATCGCTATTACAGGTTTGCCCTGCCAGTCCTCGAGGGCATAGCCCATTTGCATTGCCCGTGAACGATGTCCAAAGGCTCTTAAATCATCTGGCGCAAACCATCTTGCACTGCGCAGCTTATCTTTTTTCTCAGCCATATATAATTCCCTTCAGCATATCTGCTGTCGACATGTGCTTTGTTTTTTCTGTGCCCAACTAAGAGAGCCTATCACACAAGATTTATATTTCGCCACTATTGAAACCTGTTTAATAAACCCTTTGTGTTGATTTTTACTCTGGTATCGCTTGTGATAGGCTTAGATGGGCTTTTGTGCAGCCTAAAGCAAAACTCGATAATGTGATAAAACATGATAAAATGGTCAGCTAATCTTGGGTTTTTATGGACGGACAGGCCCTTGCCAGAGGCTGTCATGGCCGCCCACAATGCTGGCTTCAACGCTGTGGAATGTCATTGGCCTTATGATTGTGATCCTCAACAGTTAAAGGCTGTATTGGACCAAACAGGTTTGCCAATGCTTGGGTTGAATACGCGACGTGGCGATTTATCTGCAGGCGAAAACGGACTGTCTGCTGTACCTGGACGCGAGGAAGAAGCTAAGGCTTATATTGATGAGGCGTTTGCCTATGCCAGTGCTATTGGTTGTGCCAATATTCATGTTATGGCGGGTTTTACTGACCAGAGCAAAGCAGCTGACGAAGCGTTTCAGGAGAATCTGCGTTATGCAGCCCAAAAAGCTGAATTGGTAGGCCTTACAATTTTAATTGAGCCTCTAAACCATCGTGATGCGCCGTCTTATCACTTGCAGTCCGTTGAAGCTTCCGCAAAGGTCATTTCAGCAATTAATAGTGATAGGATAAAAATCATGTTTGACTTTTATCACATACAGATTTTGCAAGGTGATGTGCTAAATCGGTTCAAGGCGCATTTGCCCTTCATCGGGCATGTTCAAATTGCTAGCGTGCCTGAGAGAGCAGAGCCGGATCGCGGTGAACTTAATTATGTTAATTTAATTTCTGCAATATATGAAGCGGGATATCAGGGCTATGTCGGAGCAGAATATAAACCCATAATGGACACAGACAGCGGCCTTGGCTGGCTTGCATCTTATTGAAGAGGGGTTTGTTCTGCCCCTCCGTTTAGCTCCAATCTTCGTTCACGCATCAGAACAAAAAGCCCTGAACCAATAATGATAGAAATTCCTAACAGTGTTATTTTATTCGGAAAATCCCCAAAAATTAAAAGTCCAAAAATAGTGGCGGCTACAATTTCCAAATATTGCAGAGGTGCAAGTATAGACACTGCTGCATGTCTAAAAGCAAATGTGAGAAACATATGCGCAATTGTGGCTGCTATGCCTACGCCGATGAGAAGAAACAGCTGATAGCCATCAATCATTATGAGATGCAATTCCGGAAGTGTAGAATTTCGCATGATAAACAATATAGGCGCAATCACTATAAAAGCTGCACATGCTGTGAAGATTTGAATGGTAATGGGATGAGCGGTTTGGGTCATTCTGCGTGTCAGCAGCAGATAAAAAGCAAAGCAAATGGCTGTGCCCACAGGAAAAGCCGCTGCTAGACCAACGGTTTCATATCGTGGTTGTATAATTAGTAATGCACCTCCAAAACCGACCATACACGCAATAATTCTTCGCCAACCTACTGGCTCACCGAGGAAGAGACCTCCTAGCAGTGTCAAAATAAATGGCTCGATGAAAAAGATTGAAATAGCATCAGCTATCGGCATGTGCTTTAAGGCAGCAAAGAAGAAGCTTGTTGCAATAAGTATAAGTGAACCACGCAACAAATTCAGCCCCGCTTCTGCTCGGTTTGGCCAGCGCAACAGGTCAAAATGAATAGCAACAGGAAGAAGAAATAAAGCTTGAAGAGCAAATCGGGATGCTGAAATCTGAAAAACAGGAATGCCTGCTTGGCCGGCTAGCTTAGCAAACACATCTATGGCTGGTGCAAAGATACAAAAACCCACCATTAGCAGGATTCCGGTTAGTGTTTGTGAGGCAACAGCAGCCATGAAAGGAATCCATCAAATCAAATAACAGCGTTCATTTTTCATATCACCGCCTGAGCTGATATGCTACCACTTATGTCTGGAATGCTTTAGGCATATCTTTAATGCTTCTTCTATTCGTAAAAACAAAAAGTATGAATTTCTGTAAAACTTGGAAAACTCGCCCTGAGATATTGCTTATGGTCATGGCTGCAGCGATGCCAATAGCTTTTTGGGCGTGGGTGGTTTTGTTGAATAATTTTACAGTTGAGGTTGCAAGTTTTACTGGTAAAGAAATCGGTATTTTACAGTCACTTCGTGAAGTGCCCGGCTTTCTCTCATTTTTGGTTGTTTATCTGCTACTCATTATTGCAGAACAGCGTTTAGCTTTATTGTCTTTATTCATTTTAGGGGTTGGTGTTGCACTAACAGGTTATTTTCCAACGATTATTGGATTGTATATAACAACAGTGATTTCATCTATCGGCTTCCACTATTACGAGGCTTGCCATCAATCACTATCTTTACAGTGGTTAGATAAGAAAACAGCTCCAGAACGAATGGGTCTGATTTACAGCGTGGCTTCAGTAGCAAAATTCCTTGTCCTCGGCGCTATATTCACTGTCTATTTATTAAGCCTACCCGAAATTTCTTGGCAGGCTTTGGCAAGCTCTACAGGTCTTGCAACGGGCCTTAATAGTTATCAGTTCACGTATTTGTTTGCTGGATTGGTAACATGTGGACTAGCCGTAATTGCTTATACTTTATTTCCGCAATTTAATGAAACCGTTCAACAAACACGCAGAATAATCCTGCGTAAACGTTATTGGCTGTATTATGCTCTAACCTTTATTTCTGGCGCTCGAAGACAGATTTTTATAGTCTTTGCTAGCTTCTTAATGGTCGAAAAATTTGGCTATTCCCTGACACAAATTACAGCTTTGTTTCTGCTTAATGCGGCGTTCAACATTTTGCTTGCCCCTTTGGTGGGGAAGGTAATCAGCCGTATAGGTGAACGTGCTGCTCTTGTTTTTGAATATATTGGTCTGATTGGTGTCTTTATTGCTTATGCTTTTGTGGAAGATGGTGCGCTAGCAGCAGGGTTGTATGTGATTGACCATATGTTCTTTGCCTTCGCAATCGCCATCAAAACCTATTTCCAGAAAATCGGTGACCCAGCTGATATGGCTAGCACAGCTAGTGTTGCATTTACAATAAATCATATAGCCGCTGTTGTGATTCCAGCTGTTTTTGGTCTGTTGTGGCTGATCAGTCCCTCAGCAGTTTTTCTTTCAGGAGCTGCAATGGCGGTGGTGTCTTTGCTTTTATCCCTAAATGTGCCGCGTAATCCACAAGCTGGTGATGAAGTTGTGTTGGGTTATCGTGGTCAGTTTACAAACTTAGCAGAGTAAGCCTAATCAGTTGGGTATGCTGATAAAGAACGGTCGGGGGTGGCGACCGACCAAACATTCATCCAAATCAAAAGAGACTTTGTAGAACCTCGTGCCATTTGCGTTTCTTTGGTCTTTAAAGCCTTACTTTATTAGATTGCAGGTCACCTATTATTTGGCTTGATTTTGAATGTTGTTCCCAGCAAACATGTATTTTGGGAGGCTATATGGACGCTAGTAAAGCAAAACAAAAGCTAATAGAAGAATTCCAGAGTCTAGAGGCTTTGCGCGAAACAGCAAGAGCTTCGCGCGCGCCTGTTGAACTGGATCAGCAATCTGTTGGCCGCTTGTCCCGTATGGATGCTTTGCAAAAACAGAATATGGAATTGGCAACAGAACATCGCCGGCAGATGCGGGTAAAGGCAATAAATGCTGCTCTTCAGCGAGTCGAGAATGGTGAATATGGCTACTGCCTTACTTGCGATGAAGAAATAGCGCCACAGCGTCTTGAATTTGACCCAGCTATTGCCTGCTGTATTGCGTGCAGTAAATAGTTGAGGCTTCAATAGAGGAGGGGACATGGAGAATGATCATTATTTAAAACAGGCTTATACGCTCAAAACAGAAGCTGATACGCTAAATCTTTATGAGAATTGGGCAGACAGTTATGAGCGAACATTGGCTGACCACGGTTATGTTACGCCCAAGCGCTGTGCTGAGGCTTTATCGCGTCACCTCACAGATATAACGGCTCCAATACTTGATATTGGGTGTGGGACAGGCCTTTCTGGACTTGCTCTAAAAAATGCTGGCTTTTTGTCAATAGATGGTACCGATGTATCTGCAACAATGCTCGATAAGGCCCGCTTACATAAAGGCGTTTATAAAACATTGCAACTGACCACTTTGAGGGATCCCTTTCCTTTTGCAAAAGGCAAATATGCTGCAATTACAGCAATGGGCGTGATAGCGGACAAGCATGCCCCTCCAGAGACAATCAGCCAATTAATAGATAAGCTGGACAAAGATGGGTTTCTCGTATTTTCACTCAACAACCACACGCTTGAAAACCCGACTTATGAGGCAGAAATACAAAAGCTGACAGTAGGAGAAAATGCCTGTTTGCTTGAAGCTGAAATGGGTCCACATATGACAGGATATAATATGACATCTAAAATCTGTGTGCTTCAGGCTCTTTAATTATTATTTTCAGCCTTTCGTATTTTTTCTCGCTGAAGAATATACCAAGTGGAACCAATAATTACGCTCGTACCAGTAAGAAATGGCAGAGTGATCACCTCATTGAAAAAGATGACGCCAATAAAGATGGATATTGGCACAGCACTATAATGAACAGGCGCTAAAACAGTGGCAGAGGCAAGCTGATGGCTTTTAGCCATTAAAAACTGTTGGGCGCTTGAAGCAACCCCTATTAAAATCATCACAAACCAGATCAAATCTTTCTCTGTTAAATTTTGGGGGATAAGCGGTCCATCTGTAAAAGCAATAACAAAAAATATAATGGTGCCAGTCATATTGTACCAAAGAGTTGTTGATATAGGCGCTTCTGTCTGGCCGAGCTTACGCAAAAATATAAACATAAGCGCACCAAAAAATGGAGTTGCTATACCAAATGCAAAACCAATGCCCCAAAGAGGTGAGGAATCTGCTTCTGAAAAAGGATTGATCAGAAGCACAACTCCAGCAAAGCCAATAAGGACAGCACCGATTCGATGTGCTCCTACCCTTTCACCAAGGATAAACGGAGCCATGACAGTAATGAAAATAGCCATTGTCTGCGCTAGCACAGTTGCCACTGAAAGCGGCAGATAAATAACAGCATTAAACCATGCAGATAATCCAAGAGTGCCCATAATTATACGGGCAACAAGTGTTTTCACCTTTTTGACCTGTAACAAGTTTTTCTGTCGTTGATGCCAACCGAGGAGAAATAACAAGGGAAGAGATGCTAAATACCTGTAGAACATTATCACAAAGAAGGAGACGTCACCGGAAATTTGCTTCACCAAGGCTGAAATACCCATTCCGATGATAATTTCACTGAAAAGAAACATCATCCCTAAAGACACGTTTTGTTCAGGTGGCGGCCCGGCATGGTTGTCTCGCATTATTTATCCTAATGATAATTTGCTGTTTTAGGTTTTTAAACTAGCTGTTCATAGACCAAGCATGCACCGCATGATAGTTTATAAATAAGATAGAACGAACTCAAAAATTAGTTTTAGGCGCAGGAAAATGACAACATTTACTCATTGGCGATTTCACATTGATCAGCAAAATATCGGTTGGCTGGAACTGGATGTTGCTGGCAGTTCAGTCAATATTCTTCAGCGCGAGGTGATGAGGGAATGGGCAGAGATTATGGACAACCTTATTGAGACTAAAGGGTTGGCCGGTCTTTGTTTATTATCAGGCAAGAAACGAGGGTTTGTTTATGGGGCGGATATTGCTGAATTTGATGATTTGAAAACAAAAGCAGATGTGTATGAATCGATAGAATTAGCAGACACAATCCTAAGCGGGATTGAAGCGCTTCATTGTCCAACAGTCTGTGGAATTGACGGGGTTGCTGTTGGTGGGGGGCTTGAGGTAGCTTTGGCCTTTGACCGTATTGTAGTTACATCTTCTGCAGAAACGAAGTTAGGTTTTCCAGAAATTCATCTGGGTATCATGCCGGGTTATGGAGGTACCGGCAGGGCAATGCGGCGAATAAAAGCTAAAAATGTTTTAGATATGGTGTTATCGGGGCGTCTTCTGTCTGCCAATGAGGCCAAGACCATTGGTTTGGTTGATAAGGTGGTGAAGGATGCAACTTCGTTGCGCAAGGCTGTAGCTGATGAGCTTGACCATCCAGCAGCCCCGGACATAATACAGACAGATAGTGATGTAAAACAAGCGGTTATAGAGGCAAAAGATAATATTTTGTCGCGCTTTCACAGGGAACAAACCCCAGCTCCTTTTCTGATTTGCGAACACTTTAATGAATCTGGAGCAGACTGGCGCGCTCTTGTTAAATCCGAACGCACTCGGTTTTCAAAAATGTTGCTTGGTGAGGCCAGTCACCATCTAAGACGAGTGTTTTTACTTAATGAAATGGTTCGAAAATCAGCTCGTGGTGACAGTCAGATCAAAACTGTTCACGTAATAGGGGCAGGCACCATGGGTGCTGATATCGCGGCTGTTGCAGCGATGTCTGGTTTTCAGACTAGCTTGAGTGATATTGATGCAGAGGCTGTCCATGGGGCGGTTACGCGTGCAGGAAAATTGTTTGAACGGCGATTAAAGACAGAAGAAAAAATTAAGTCAGCATTAGAGCGACTAACTGCTGATCCAAAAGGCAAGGCAGTTGCTAAAGCTGATATAATTATTGAAGCAGTTGCAGAGCGGCTTGCCGTCAAACAGGCTGTTTTCAGTGCAGTTGAGGTAGATGCAAAGCCGGATGCTATTCTGGCTACCAACACATCCTCAATTATGATTGAGGATATTGCCTCTGCATTAAAGGCTCCTGAGCGGCTGATTGGGCTTCATTTCTTTAATCCTGTAACAGTGCTGCCACTGGTTGAGGTTATTGCTGGGTCCTCTTCAACCCAAACCTCCATCACCAGGGCTATGCAGTTTGCAGGGCAATTGAAAAAAATGCCAGTAAAGGTGAAATCTGTAAAAGGGTTCTTGGTGAACCGAGCTCTTTTGCCCTATTTGTTTGAAGCGATTGAGGTCATGGTTTCTGGAGAAGCACAAGATAAGCTGGACCAAGCGCTGATCCGGTTTGGCATGCCTATGGGACCAATAGAATTATGTGACCAAATAGGGCTGGATGTTTGTTTTGATGTAGGCCAAGTTCTCGGCATGTCAGATATAGCCTCTCAAGCTTTAAAGACTAAAGTGGATGCAGGGCAATTAGGCCGCAAATCAGGGTCTGGCTTTTATAAGTGGGATGATAAAAAGGCCGTGCGGCCGCGGTCTGATTATCCGCCAGCTGAGTTAGATAAGATTGCTGAAGATTTATTAGCTCCTATGATAGAGAAATGCAGGTCTGCAGTCTCTGATGGCATTGTGGATTCCGCTGATCATGCTGATATCGGCTGCATCCTAGGAATTGGTTTCCCCACCTACCGAGGTGGACCATTGGGCTGGGCAGATTATCCTAGGGTATGAGTTGTCAAACTTGCGTATCTATAATCACAGCTATTCCCTGGCCGCCACCAATACACATAGTGGCGAGGCCATATCGGCCTCCAGTGCGGTGAAGCTCATAAATCAGTTTGGTCATGATGATAGCGCCTGTAGCGCCAACAGGATGTCCAAGGGCAATTGCCCCGCCATTTGGATTCACAATATCCGATGGTAAACCCAGTTCTTTTGACACAGCGCAGGCTTGAGCTGCAAAGGCTTCATTGCTTTCTACTATGTCAATTTGGCTTACCTTTAATCCAGCTCGTTCAAGTGCCATTTTTGATGCGGGTACAGGGCCCATTCCCATGATCCGAGGCGCAACACCGCCAAATCCATAGCTGATAATTTTTGCCAGTGGGGATTTGTTGGATTTTTCTACCTTTTCAGCATTTCCAAGAATGAGCGCTGCTGCACCATCATTTATGCCGGATGAATTTCCTGCTGTAACCTGACCTTCTTTATCAAAAGCAGGGCGTAAGCTGGCTAGCCCATCTGCTGTTGTTTCTCCTCTGACATGCTCATCTGTGTCGAATGCAAACTCTTCACGTTTTTTTGTTATCTTGACCGGTGTAATCTGGTCCTTGAAATAGCCCTTTTCGATGGCATTTGCAGCGCGCTTTTGGCTCGCCAATGCAAAGGCATCCATGTCTGCTCGTGTGACGTTAAAATCTTTGGCCACATTCTCAGCTGTGATGCCCATATGGCCTAGTCCGAAGGGATCATGCAACGCGCCAAGCATCATGTCTGTCATTTCAGCGTGTCCAAGGCGCGCTGAAATGACAGACATGA
>ENA-OSEY01000101-OSEY01000101.1-marine-metagenome-genome-assembly--contig:-NODE-101-length-58811-cov-5.460296_pt1 | contig 58811 bp, 56 predicted proteins | sample MGYA00248465_ERZ534230 | MGnify/ENA primary metagenome ERZ534230 (study PRJEB26409, sample SAMN06344110) | marine metagenome | isolation source: Sea water from surface | place: Atlantic Ocean:Southern... | reverse complement strand
TCAAATGGATTCAGACGGTCAACATGACACCAGGCTTATCCCAATGTTTTTGGACTACATAGAACAAGGGTTTGATCTGATCATTGGCTCAAGGTTTGTGCAAGGCGGCTCAACTCCTGATTTTTCGTTGTGGAGAAAGTTTTTAAGTAAGCTTGGAAACCTACTCGTGCGTTATGTTGGTGGAGTTTCTTCAATAAAAGATTGCACATCTGGATATCGATGTATTAAGGCTGATTTTTTAAAGAGAGAGAATATTAGATCTCTGTCGACAACAGGCTACTCGTTTCAGAGTGCATTGCTATGCGAGCTTAACGCTCAGGGGGCGAAGACCATTGAGATTCCCATCATCTTTAATCAAAGAGTATCTGGAGAGTCAAAGTTATCACTCAAAGATCAAATCGAATTTCTGCTTAATATTCCTCGACTAGGATTCAGAAATTACCAAGATTTTATTAGATATTCGTTAGTTGGATGCTCTGGCGTGTTCATCAATATGGGTATTTACTTTTTATTAACGCGTTATGTTGGTTTGTCACAATATTTGTCACCAATAATCTCTATAGAGTGTGCTGTTTTATCCAATTTTTTCTTGAATAATTTTTGGACATTTCAAGGTCGTAACTTAAAAGAATCTTTAATAATGAAAATGATTAAATTTCATTCGATCGCGGGATTGTCGGGGCTTACTAATTATGTAATTTTTTTATCATTGCTTGTAGGATTTAGTACGAATGACCTAATTGCCAATTTGATTGGAATTGCGGTTGGCGCAGTGCTTAATTATCTTATCAATTCAAATTGGACTTGGCGGAAGTTTGATCAGTCTTAAGACCTTTTAAAAAGCCATAAAATGCAGGTTTTGGAGTTAAATTTTCGTCATAAATTGTAGGCCAATCTTTCATTTTAAAAAAACGTCTTATCCAAGTATCCCGGTCATTAAATCCCCAGAATGTAATTCCATACTGTTGCTCTCTTGGCACAACTTCTTTGTATATGCGAACGAGATCTTCATATTTTTTGGCTTGCGCTAAAAGCATCTCTTCAGTGACGTCAGTAAAACGTTGAATTCCCCCGCCACGGGAGTCATCATGCGTATTAAATATAATATCCACCTCAGAAAGATGGATTTGTAATCCAGTGGAAGCGGCAGTTTTTAGTGTATGAGCGATGATTTCATTGGGAATGTCCATTCTAATATGCATTTGAAAACCAATGCCAGAGATTGGTACACCTCGTTTTTGGAAATCCTCTACCATCGTCATCATAGTATTGAACTTCTCTAAGTCCCTCTCAATATTAAAGTCGTTATAAAAAAGAACTGCGTCTGGATCCGCCTCGTGCGCGAACTCAAATGCTTTTTCAATGTATTTAGGGCCAATTATTTTGTACCAAATCGTATCTTCTCGAAAACCAGCGCCTTTTGTGTTGAGACCTTCATTGATGACATCCCAACCGTGCACTTGCCCTTTGTATCTGCCAACATACTGATATATGTAATCCCGCATGAAGGGTAGTAACCAATCAGGATTTTCAGTTGCTTTAATTCTTACCCATTCTGGTGTTGAGCTATGCCAAATGAGATTATGACCAAATACTCTTTGATTGTGTTCATTTGCGTAAGCAATAATTGAATCAACGATTGAAAAATCAAATCTTTCTTCAGTTGGCATAACTTGATTCATTTTCATATCACTGCCAGCCGTGTAACTATCAAAATGATATTGTTGTAGCTGTCTTAGTTGAAGATCTTTCTGAAAAGGTCTGTATCTTACGGCGGTGCCAAGCGGGAATTCGGAGTTGGCGCTAAGTGATGGAGGGTTTGTCTCTGACTCTACATTGAGCTGATTGCAGCTAACTAGCAAAAATGTAAAAAAAGAGAAGGTTATTATTTTTATCATTTCAAATCATGTGAGCGAATTCATCCTCGTTAAATATAATACCTAATTAATAAATAGTTAAGTGAGATATTTACTGACGAAGGTTTTACATTAGATATAGAATGATGTTATGGAAATTTTAAGAACACCTGAAAAATGTTTTGCAAAAATAAAAGCGTATCCGTTTAAACCAAACTATACGACCATTAAAACCCATGATGGGTCTGACTTGCGCATACATCATATAGATGAAGGACCAAGAGACGGCCCCATTTTGTTATGCATGCATGGGCAACCCGTATGGAGTTACTTGTACTCTAGAATGATTCCATTTTTGAATGGAGGCGGCATCAGAGTAATCGCGCCTGATCTACCAGGATATGGGAAATCAGACAAGCCTGCATTGCGAACTGATTACACTTATCAGCGTCAAGTTGACTGGATGAGCTCATGGTTAGTAAAAAATGATTTTAAAAATTTAACTTTTTTTGGGCAAGATTGGGGCGGTTTGATAGGATTGCGAATGGTAGCCGATCATGCAGACCGTTTTGATCAAGTTGCTATTGGAAATACAGGATTACCCTGCAATCCTGATATTCCTGATGCAATAGTGGATGAAATATTGGCTTTTAGAAACTCAAAACAAAAGATTTCTTTATTTCATATGGCTAAAAAACTGCGATCTATGAGAGGATTCTCGAGTGGAGATAAACACAATAGCGAGAGGATGTTCGCTTATTGGCAGAAATATACATGGGACACAATAAATATCCCCTCGGGTGTTATTGCTTCAATGATGATGGAAAAAAGGAACATGTTATCGTTACTTCTCAATCTACTGATGATTAAGCTAGGTTTTGGTTCATCTCGATTGTTTGCATCTGACTTATCTCACGCCTATGAAGCACCCTATCCAAATGCTAGGTTTAAAATGGCAGTACGTGCTATGCCAAGTCAAGTCCCAATGATACCTGATCAGTCACTAGAGGCGCAGTTAAAAGCATGGGAGTTTTTCAGCAGGTTTGAGAAACCATTTCTATGTATTGGTGCAGGTAATGATCCTGTAACGAATGGATTTGAAAAGCAATTTATTAAAAGAGTGCCTGGGGCAAAAAATCAGAATCATCAAACTATTGGTGGTGGGCATTTTCTGCAATGGACTAAGGCGGAAAAGTTATCAAACATCTTAATTCAATTTATGAAAAAAAATGGTTAGAAAAATATTTAAAGTAATTTTTCATTTTATTATTGCAATTTTTATAATGATGTTTCTAATTGCTGCTCACAGTTCATCATTGAACTTGCTGTGGTTGAGTTCAATGAATATGCCAGTCACTGTATCAACAATAATTGATGTTTTTTATGGGGATTTCAGAGGATTATTGTTTGGTGGTGCATTCCCAGTACCGGTGTTAATAGCATTTATTTGTCTTATTTTGTTCTTGTTAACAGGAATTCTTAGACGCTGGTTGCGCTTCTCTCCCGTATTTATGTATGCAATGTCGGGTGTGGCAACTTTCTTGGTTGTGACAGTTGTTCTGCCTTTAGGATTTAATAATATTGATTTAATAGCAAATGCTAGAACTGGAATTGGAAAGAGTTTGTTGTGTTTATTCGGCGCAGCTGCTGGTGCGTATTTTGGATTTTTTGTAGGGAGATCAAAAGATGATGAACAAATGTAAACATGCAGTTTTTTGTTTAATGCTTTCCATGAGTTGTATGTCGATTTCAACAGTTTATGGGTTTGATTATAAATCTGAAGTTGTCATCGAAAACTTAGACAATCCATGGAGTATTGCTTGCATTTCAAACTCTGACTGGCTTGTCACCGAATTATCTGGATCTTTGAGGCGTGTGGTTAACGGAGAGTTGCAAGAAGAACCTATAGCAGGTGTTCCAGAAGCTTTTTATTATGGCCAAGGTGGGTTGTCTGATGTTGTTTTGCATCCCAACTTTAATGAGAATAAATATGTCTACTTAACAATGTCTGCAGCGGATACGTCCAACAAAAAACTTAATTTTCTGAAAGTAGTGAGGGGTGAGCTTCATAAGAATGAGCTCTTGAATGTTGAGACTATTTTCGAGTCTAAACCGCTCAGAAAAACCAGAGCTCACTATGGAGCCAGATTAGCTTTTATGAAGGATGGCTCAATTTTGATATCTTCAGGTGATGGTTTTAATCATCGAGAGCAAGCACAGCTGCTTGATAACCATTTTGGTAAATTTATTCGTTTGAATGATGATGGAAGTATCCCAAAAAATAATCCCTATGCTGATAAAGAGGGTTATAAGCCAGAGGTATGGTCCTATGGACACAGGAATCAACAAGGACTTGTAGTTACGAAGGAAGGATTAGTTATTGCACACGAGCATGGTCCTAAAGGCGGTGATGAGTTGAACATAATACAACCTGGAAAGAATTATGGATGGCCTGCGATCACCTATGGGGTTGATTACAGTGGCGCTGTGATTTCACCATTCACCGAGCATCCTGACATGGAGCAACCTGTTAAATATTGGGTGCCTTCAATCGCTCCTTCTTCGATGATTCTATACTCTGGTGATATGTTTCCTTCATTGAAAAATGATTTGTTAATTTCTGCGCTTAAGCCAGGAGATGTTAGACAACTTAAGTTTGAGGAAGATGAAGTAGTAAGCGAGAGTATTATCATTTCAGAATTTGGAAGAATAAGGCATATCGCAGAAGCTCCAGATGGAAGTTTGCTGCTTTTGACTGATCAAAGACGAAAAAAAGGAAAACTTATCAGAATCTCTGCTGTTTCAGAAGATAGTTAAAAAAATGTTATTTTTGGAGAAGTGTCGTTTACTTTGATACAAGTATTAAATGTTTTAGATAAAAGATCTTCCTGCAATACTTCATCTGTTGGTCCTTGGCGAATTGTCTTGCCGTCTCTCATTAATGTGACATTATCCGCTAATTTTCTAGCTATATTCAAATCATGAAGAACGATTAGAACTCCTATATTTTTCGATAAATACGATTTTATAATTTTTAACATTTTTAGTTCATGGAAGATATCCAGATTTGTAAAAGGCTCATCTAAGAGTAGATATCTTGAGTAATTATCGATTTTAGGTATCCAAAGTTGAAGAAGGATTCGAGCAAAATTGACACGTTTTTGCTCTCCCCCTGATAAGGTATTAAATCTTCGGAATAGCAATGAGTGTAAGTCACATATGGTAATTATCTCTTCAAGTGCATCAGAGTAACTCTCATTATTTTCATGGATCCACCCCATTTCAATAATTTCTAAAGTTGTAAAATCAAATGCGACTGTTTGAGATTGAGACATTACACTTCTAAGCCGAGCGCGCTCAACTATGGGTATCTCTAATAAATTAATATTATTATATTTAACGTCACCATAAGAAGGTTGTATATCTCCAGCGAGAATCTTTAAAGCAGTGCTTTTACCAGCCCCATTTGGGCCGAGAAGTGCAGTAATCTCTCCTGGTATTATCTCAAGATCTAAGTGGCTTATAATCTTTTCTCCATTTATCAATAGAGATATCCCGTGCGATTTAATAGTCATGTTTTCTCATTCTAAAAATTAACCACAAGAAAAAAGGAGAACCTATAGCACTTGTAATTAAACCTACTGGTAATTCCATAGGCTCAATAATGATCCTTGATAGAAGATCAGCAGATATCATAATGACTGCACCCAACAAGGACGCACTTGGAAGAAGATATTTGTGAGAAACCCCACCTAGTAGTCTCGCGATGTGAGGAACAACCAGTCCTATAAATCCAATAATGCCTGAGAGTGCAACGCTAACGCCTATGCATATAGCGCAACAAATAATAATGCGTGTCTTTAACTTTTGCACGTTGACGCCAAGTCGATAAGCTTCTATTTCTCCCAATTGAATGAGATTCAAATTTTTAGCGGTTGGGATTAGAATTCCTATCGAAGAAATTATTGCAACAGATGCAGGAAGTAAAAGTGTCCAGGTAGCCCCACTAAAACTCCCCATTGTCCAAAAAGTTAATGTTCGTAATTCAGTGTTTGTGCTTATATAAGTAAGAACACCAATTAAAACTCCAACAATTGCATTGATTGCTACTCCCATTAATAGCAAATATGTTGTGCTGTGACCCCCAAAACCTTTTGTTACCGAGAATAGAAGCACTATAACTATGAGTGCACCGAGTATTCCTGAAATCGGCAACAGGAGCTGTCCTGTCAGCGACTCAGATAGTCCGGGAGGGAGAATGACAATTGCAATAGCAGCTCCTAATGCTGCGCCGGCAGATACTCCTATAAGACCAGGATCTGCTAATGGATTCCTGAATAAGCCTTGAAGAACTGCACCGCAAATCCCAAGACTAGCGCCAACAAAACAAGATAGCAGCACCCTAGGTAATCGAATATCAATAATAATAGTTTTCTGAATACTGTCCTCTCCACCTTTAAGTATTGATAAAAGGGATATTGGATAGCTGCCATTTGAAATAGCTGCCAGAAGAGCAAAAATGCAGAACATCGAGAGGAAGGACAATATCAATGATTGATTCTTGTTTATAGCTACAGATGTACGCTCACGGGATATCGGTATTTCGTTCATGTCACTATTGTATCTATTTGGGAAATTTTAGTGCCGTTTTAATGATTGCACCTCAAGGATTTGAGTCCTGTTTGCAGTCTTTCAAGGTGATCTCTTAAGTCATCTCCTTTCTTTTGAGCAACACCGATGGTTAATGTATCAATAATTGTCAGTTGAGCGATTCGCGATGAGAGCGGTGTAAAAATTTGGAACTCTTCTTCCGCATCTATTTCGAGAGCAATGTCTGATTGCTTTGCTACGGGCGAAAAACTAGGCGCAATACCAATTACTGTACCTCTTTGTTTTTGAACTAACTTAATGGAATCTAAAAGTGCTTGGGTTCTTCCTGATTGTGAAATAGCAATAACTACATCTTCTTTCCCAAGTGATGAAGCTGACATGTTTTGTAGGTGAGGATCTGAATAACAAACTGAATTAATTCTTAGCCTAAAAAACTTATGTTGAGCATCGGCCGCTACAGCCGCCGAAGCACCAAATCCGTAAAATTCAACTCTTCCTGCCTCGTTGAGTTTCCTTATTGCCTTGTCGATATTTTTAAGATTAAGGTTATCTCTGACTTTCAACAAAGAATCTACAGTTGAATCGAAAACTTTTTGGCTTAACTCTTTTGTGGAGTCAGAGTCCTTTACTGCGATTTGTCCAAAGCTTGGGCTGGCAGCTAGTTGCTGTGCGAGAGATAATTTGAAGTCCTGAAAACCTTTACAGCCGATAGCTCTGCAGAACCGAACCACAGTTGGCTCACTTACATCGGCATCTTCTGCGATATCAACAATTCTTTTTTCGACCATTGCGAGCGGATTTTGAAGCACCAAATTGGCAACTTTGGCTTCTGACTTCCGCATGCTCGGAATTTTGTCTACTATTACTTGAGTCAACTGAGCTGGTTTCATTTGCATACCTCCACTTTGTAAAAAATTTACAAGAATTTGTAGATAAAAGCTAGTTTTGTAGTAAATTTTTATTTTGAAATCTTTTTGTTCTCAAATATTGATGCCGGCTTTTTCTTTAAACTGATAGAATATTACTCATGGATGTTACTGAAATTCTTAAGAATTTGAATGAGTCACAAGAACAAGCTGTGACAAGTGATAATCAGCATTTACTTGTGCTAGCGGGTGCTGGAAGCGGAAAAACTCGGGTGCTAGTTCATAGAATTGCGTGGAAAGTTCAAGTGGAGAACATTTCACCATTTGGAATACTTGCTGTTACTTTCACTAACAAAGCAGCGGGTGAAATGAGAGACAGGATAGAAACACTTTTGGCACAGTCACTCAGAGGAATGTGGGTCGGGACTTTTCATGGTCTCGCTCATCGACTGCTTAAAATGCATTGGAATGATGCAAAATTGCCTGAAAATTTTCAAATTCTTGATAGTGACGATCAATTAAGGCTTATCAAAAGAGTTACAAAAGCACTCGATTTGGATGATCAAAAGTGGCCCCCACGTCAGTCTCAATGGTGGATCAACTCACAAAAAGATGAAGGACTCAGACCCGACAACATTCGTGAAGACAAAGATCCATACCTCTCAGTAATGGTGAAAATTTATCGATCTTATGAAGAACTTTGTAATCGTCTAGGTGTTATTGATTTTGCAGAGTTACTATTGAGAGCGTTGGAGCTGTGGAAAAATTGTCCGAGTGTTCTTGCGCATTACCAAAACAGATTCAAACACATATTAATCGATGAGTTCCAAGATACTAACTCAGTGCAGTATCAATGGTTAAAAACGCTCTCTAGCTCTTTCTCTGATGTTACAGCGGTCGGTGATGATGACCAATCAATCTATGGTTGGCGTGGTGCTAAAGTCGAAAATATTTTAAGTTTTGAACGTGACTTCAAAGAAACAAAAGTGGTGAAACTAGAGCAGAATTATAGATCTACCTCAAATATTTTAAATGCAGCCAATGCTGTAATTAAAAGAAATGCTGATCGATTGGGGAAAAATCTTTGGACAGATTTAGGTGAAGGTGAACCAATATTCTTATATTCAGCATTTAATGAAAACGATGAAGCTAGGTATATTGTTGAAAACTTAAAATCTTGGATCGATCAAGGTAATAACCGTCAGGATGCGGCAGTTTTGTATCGATCCAATGCTCAATCAAGAGTAATAGAATCTGCTTTACTACAATTTGATATCCCTTATAGAGTTTATGGGGGACAGAGGTTTTTTGAAAGACTAGAAATAAAGAATGCATTAGCTTACATGCGTTTAATATTAAATTGTCATGATGATGTAGCTTTTGAAAGAGTAGTGAATATTCCTCCTAGGGGTATTGGAGAGAGAACGGTAGATGCAGTTAGGGAGCACGCGCGTAATATCTCGATTTCGATGTGGTCAGCCGCAAAAGCAATGATCGTGGATAAAAATCTCAATACCAGATCAGCAAATGCGTTAGCCGCATTTCTAAATCTTATAAATGAGATGACTAATACTCTCGAGGCATTACCTCTCTCAGAACTTGCCGAAAACTCGATCGAAATGAGTGGTCTAATAGAAATGCACCGTCGTGAAAAAGGTGAGCGAGGTCAATCAAGGGTTGAAAATTTGGAGGAATTAGTAGGTGCTTGCAAGAACTTTACTCCAGAAAGTATAGATACTCCAGTGTTAGCTCAATTTTTAGATCAGGTTTCATTAGAGGCAGGCGAAAGGCAAGCTAACGAAGATCAAGATGCTGTTCAACTAATGACTCTTCATAGTGCCAAAGGGCTCGAATTTCCGCTGGTTATCATGGCAGGTATGGAAGAAAATCTGTTTCCTCACAAAATGTCACAAAATGAGCCTGGACGTTTAGAGGAAGAGAGAAGGCTGGCATATGTTGGTATAACGAGAGCAATGCAAAAGTTATATTTCACATGTGCAGAGACAAGAAATCTTTACGGTACTGATCATTTTAATCCGATTTCAAGATTTGTAAGAGATGTACCAAAAGAGTTCATGAAAGAAGTTAGATTGAAAAACACGGTGATAAGACCAACAAGTTTTTCAACAAATTCAAGAATCAGTGATTCAGGCGACTTAACTGGATTTGAACTAGGCCAAAGAGTGAGTCATCATGTTTATGGTGAGGGCGTTATTTTGAATTTTGAGGGAAATGGACCCAGAGCACGAGTCCATGTTAGTTTTGAACAAGTAGGAACTAAGATACTTATTTTAGCTTCTGCAAATTTGCAGTCCTTATAAACAAAAGGTAATTGGAGGATTTATGAAGCTTTTACTTTTAGCAACTTGGATACTTCTTTTGTTTGGTTGTGAAGATAATCAAGAAAAGAATCTCAGTGGATCGGTAGATACTTCCAAACAAAAATTTGAATGGAAGATGGTCACTACTTGGCCTAAAAACTATCCTGGATTGGGCTTAGGAGCAGAAAATTTTGCAAATAAAGTAGAAGCAATGTCGGCTGGTCGATTAAAAATTAAAGTTTTTGGTGCAGGCCAACTGGTTCCCGCATTTGAGGTGTTTGATGCTGTATCACAAGGAACCGCGGAAATGGGCCATGGCGCGGCTTATTATTGGACGGGAAAGTCGAAAGCAGCAGCATTTTTTACAGCGATACCTTTTGGTCTCAATGCTCAAGAAATGAGTAGCTGGATCCATTATGGAGGAGGTCTAGAGCTTTGGCGAGAACTGTACGAGGAATTTAACCTTGTTCCTTTTGCGGCTGGCAACACGGGTGTACAAATGACGGGATGGTTTAATAAAGAGATAAAATCAATAGAAGATATTAAAGGACTTCGAATGCGGACTCCTGGGTTGGGAGGTGATGTGATTACCAGAGCCGGTGGAATAGCGGTCACTATCTCAGGTGGAGAGCTATATACCGCCATGCAAACGGGCGTTATAGATGCTTTAGAATGGGTTGGCCCCTATAACGATCTTGCGTTTGGCTTTCATCAAATAGCTAAATATTATTATTACCCTGGTTGGTCTGAGCCTGGCCCTGCACTCGAGTTGTTAGTTAACAAAGATGCTTTTGAGACATTGCCCGAAGATTTGAAAGCAATTGTGGAAACAGCCGCCCGCGCAGTAAATCAAGATGTACTTGATGAATACACCGCCAGAAACAATGAGGCTCTTGTAAGTCTTATTGAAGAACATGGTGTTCAATTAAAAAAGTTGCCGGATGATGTTGTCAGAGAGTTAAGACGTATTTCAGAGGAGATTATTGAAGAGATAGCATCTGACTCTGAAATTGCTCGAAGAATCGCGAATTCAATTCAATCCTTTCAAAAGCAAGCTGCAGCTTATCATGCGATATCTGAGGAGGCATATTATGAAGCTCGCCGAAAATAGATTGGACTGTATTAATTTCGCCAGAAGGTAGGTGATAACACTACTAATAAAGTAAATACTTCTAACCTACCAAGTAGCATTCCTGAGCAGAGGATTGCTTTACTCATTGCATTCAGATCGGCGTAATTTTCTGCAACTGCACCAAGACCGGGACCTAAATTATTGAAAGATGCTGCTGTTGCTGACCAGGCTGTTATGTAATCAAGATTGTTTGCTAGAAGGAGCAATACCATTACATAAAAAATAAAGAAGTAAATTCCAAAAAATGCCCATATCCCGTCGGTTACACGCTCCGGAATCTTGTGCTTTTTTGTTTTAATCGGAAGCACCGCATTCGGATGAATTAATCGATAAATTTCTCTTACTACTTGCTGAGACATAATAAGAATTCTGCCCATTTTTATTCCACCACCAGTAGATCCGGCACAGGCCCCAAAAAATGAAAGTAAGATTAAAAAAAATGGTAAAAAGCTAGGCCATAAATGAAATTCTGTTGTTGTAAAGCCTGTTGTAGTCAATATTGAAATGAGCTGGAAAACACCCACAAAAAGAATTTCTTCATTGGGCATACTGGCTGTTGTATAAAGGAAATATGTTGTCACTAAAATCCCAAATAAAATGACAAGAACAAATAATCTTGCTTCAGGATCTGATATGTATGATTTAATTGATCTAGCGTGCCAAGCAGTATAGTGAAGTGCGAAATTTAATCCTGAGACAACCATAAATATTGAGGCGATTGTTAAAACCGCATTATTGTCAAAGTGGCCAAGGCTTTCATCATAGGTGGAGAAGCCTCCAATTGAGATCGTTGAAAAACTGTGAGACAACGCATCAAACCAACTCATGCCTGCTACCCAATAAGCTATGGCACAAACAACAGTTAGAAAAACGTAAATTTTGAAGAGTGCGTTGGCTGTTTCTGCAATTCTAGGAGTAAGTTTAGTATCTTTTATAGGTCCAGGTGTTTCTGCTTTATAAATTTGCATTCCTCCGACGCCAATCATTGGAAGAATGGAAACTGCTATGACGACTATGCCAATGCCTCCAAGCCATTGAAGTTGTTGACGGTAGTAAAGAATCGACTTTGGAAGATCCTCTAAATTAGTAAAAACAGTTGCTCCGGTTGTCGTTAAACCAGAGATAGACTCAAAGAGTGCATCGATAAAAGATAGATTCGTTTCCTGAGATAAAGCAAAAGGTAATGCGCCGAATGTGCTTAATACTAACCAAAATAGTACCGTTATTATAAATCCATCTCGAATTCGGATCTCTCCTTTCATATTTCTTGCGGGAAGCCATGAAAGGAACCCTACTATCATGGTGATAGTAAAAGCGAGAAAGAACATTGGAAGGGTATTCTCTTGGTATATTGTGGCAAAAATTATCGGCACTAGCATACTTGTGCTAAAAACCATCAACATGAGACCTAGAACTCTAGAAACAAAAGCTAAGTGCATAAGAGCTCTTTCTCAAAATAAATTTGCATCAGCCGCAAAAAGTTTTTCCACGGCCTTCGTTTTGTTCTTGTTGATAACCACGACTATTACATGATCATCATTTTTTATGATCACATCATGATGAGCGATAATTACTTCACTGTCTCGCACCAGAGCAGCGACTGTGGTACCAGTTGGCATTACTAAATTACCTATTTCTCTTCCAACAACTTTTGAGTTGTTAACGTCACCATGGACAATAAACTCCAAGGCTTCAGCCGCACCTCTCCGTAGCGAATGTACTACCCCAGTATCGCCTTTTCGAACATGAGCTAACACTGAGCTTGTTGTGGCGAGCTGAGGGGAAATCGCTACATCAATTTCTCCACCTTGCATTAGGTTAGCGTAAACTGGATTCGTTATCAGTGTCATAACTTTTTTTGTGCCGAGTCTTTTTGCAAGCAGAGAAGCCATAATATTAACTTCATCATCATTCGTAAGCGCAATGAAAACGTCTGTTTTATCAATATTTTCATCTAACAAAAGTTCTTGGTCTGAAGCAGATCCATTTAAAACAACGGCATGGTTAAGTTGCTCAGATAAAAATGTGGCTCGCTCCGCACTTACCTCTATTATTTTTATGTTCAACGAGTCTTCGAGCGCTGAAGCTAATCTATAACCAATATTACCGCCTCCTGCAATTATAATTCTCTTATATGGTCTTTCAGCTTTCCTAAGCTCACTCATTACTTTTTTTATGTTTTTCTTCGCTGCAATAAAAAACACTTCATCTCCGTCCTCGATCACGGTATCTCCGGAAGGAACGATAGCTTTATTTTTTCGATAGATCGCGGCTACTCTTGCATCTGCTTTGGGAATATGTTCCCTAAGTGTCTTGAGTTTTTGATCAACCAGAGGACTGTTTTTAGTCGCTCTCATCCCTATCATTCGAATCACGCCATCAGCAAAATCGAGCACTTGAAGAGCGCCTGGTTGTTCCACTAGTTTTCTCACATAGTCAGTTACAGCTTGCTCGGGCTCTATTAGAACATCGATTGGCATATTAGAATCTGAAAAAAGCAAATCTTTATAATCTTTAATAAAGTAATTTCTTGCGCGCACTCTTGCTATCTTTTTTGGGGTATTGAATATTGAATGAGCAACTTGGCAAGCCACTATATTTATTTCATCACTATTTGTTACAGATACAAGCATGTCAGCATCTTCTATGCCTGCAGATAGTAAAATATCAGGATGACATCCTGTTCCTGTCACTGTTCTTATATCATGATGGTCTTGAATAAACTGCAGGCGCGCCTCATCAAGATCAATTAAAGTAATGTCGTGGTATTCTCTCGCTAGATTCTCTGCGAGTGTCGAACCTACTTGGCCTGCACCTATAATTATAATTTTCATAGCTTTAGCGCAATTATACCTTAATTAGCCTAGCATAATAGAATCCGTCATGTGCATTTTTTTCCGGGAATAACTGTTTGCCATACTTCGTAGAGATCCCACAATTAATTTCAATTTGGGAGACTTTTACATCTTTTTGAAATTTTATAAATTTTTCAATTACCAGATCGTTTTCTTCAGGTAACACCGAGCAAGTGATGTATAAAAGGACTCCGTCCGGTTTAAGTGTTGGCCAAATCGCTGACATAATTTCAAATTGTTTTTCTGCAAGTTTAGAAATATCAGAAGCTTTTCGGAGAAGTTTTATATCTGGATTTCTTCGGATGACACCGGTCCCTGAACATGGAGCATCTAACATTATTCTGTCGAATTGATTACCATCCCACCAATCATCAATCTTGCATAAATCTGCATTTAAAAAATTTCCATGCAGTCCTAGTCTAGCGGCATTTTCCTCTGCTTTCTTTAATCTGGTGTCATTAGAATCAACAGATAACAGGGATCCAAGTTTATGTTCTGATTCTAAAATATCACATGTTTTTCCACCTGGCGCACAACAAGCATCGAGTATTAAGTGCTCTTCACTATAATTTAGAATACTTGGGGCAAGTTGTGCAGCTTCATCTTGAACACTGACAGCACCCTCATTAAATTCTGGTATTCGCTCAACAGGCAGTGGTTTTTTTAACTGTATTCCTTTATCACTATATGCAGTGAAACTCGCTTTTATGTTCACTTTGGCGAGCACATCAAGATAAGCCTCTCTGGTTGTAAACTTTGTATTAACTCGAAGCGTTAGTGGCCCCGGAATGTTATTATTTTCCATGAGTTCTATGGTTTTTGAAGTTCCCCAAGATTTTTCAAACATGTCAATTAGCCAATTAGGGTGACTTGAATTGAAAGCCATGTCTTCATTTTCAGACTTAAAAGCTTTAAATTTGCTCCGTTGAAACTCTCTTAAAATACCGTTAACTAATCCTTTGGCCCAACTTCTTTTGAGTTCATCACATACTTTGACAGTCTCATTAATTGCTGCATGTTCTTTAATTCGCATTCTTGATAATTGATATATGCCAATTGCAATTAGCGCGTGTATTTGAGGTTGTTTCTTTGCTAAAGATTTTCGCATCAGAAATTTCATTATCTGCTCAATTTGTAAATACCACCTTACGCAACCAAAGCAGATCTCCTTGAAGAGTGAGTGCTCATCGTCAGCTACTAATGTGTGATTGTTATTTAAGCTATCAGTGAGAGATTTCCCACTAAGTACATCTGATAATACACGTGTTGCAATCGCTCTTGAGGATAAAACTTTTTTTCGTCGAACTTTATTATTCAAACATACTTCCAACAGAGAAATATTCTCTTTTTGATTTCAAGATTTCACTTACCTTCATTTTGACCTTTCCTGGAAGTTGCATTTCTGTAATTAAAAGTGCTCCATTACCACACTTTATTAGTAACCCGTCGTCGTTTGCACGAAGAATAGTGCCAACTCTTTGTATATCTTTGGTGAGTGGCGATGTCTCAATACTGCTCGCTTGCCAAACTTTTACTCTTTGGCGATTAAATTCAGAAAACATAACCGAGTCTGGATTGAATGCCCTAATGGATCTCTCTAGATTTATCGCATCCTCGATCCAATTAATTTTACACTCACTTTTTATTATTTTTTTCGCGTAGCAAGCCTGAGAAGGATTTTGCTTTATAGCGCAGACTTCACCCGTTTCAATTTGTGATAGAACGGTTAGTAACAGTGTGGGACCAATTAATGACATCTGGTCTCTTAATGTTTGAGCTGTCTCTCGTTTGGATAGACTAAGTTTCTTTGAACCCAGTATTGGTCCGGTATCTAGTCCCTCATCCATTTGTATGACCGATACTCCAGATTCTGTATCTCCATTTTGAATTGCTCTTTGAATTGGAGCAGCGCCCCTCCATCTTGGTAAAAGTGATGTGTGCACATTAATGCAACCAAGTTGAGGGCCCTGTAATATTGATTTTGGCAAGATCATCCCATAAGCAACCACCACCATTACATCTGGCTTTAAATTGTTGAAAACTTTGACCTCTTCCGCGTTATTTAAAGATAAGGGTTGATGAACAAGAAGATTATTTTTGAGGGCTAATGATTTTACTGCGCTCGGCAATTCCCGCTTTCCTCGACCCGATGGACGATCAGGTTGTGTATAAACTCCGATGATGTCATGCTTTCCATTATCTAAGATTTTGGCGAGATGAGCTGCAGCAAAAACTGGTGTACCAGCGAAAACAATTTTCAAAAAGGCACCATTATTTTGATTTATTTTTCTTTATTTGTTTACGAATTAGTTGTCGCTTCAAAGGCGACAGATAGTCTATGAACAACTTTCCATTTAAGTGGTCAATTTCGTGCTGGATACACGTTGCCATAAGTCCAGTATACTTTTCTTCGAAAGGATTACCCTCTTGGTCGAATGCATTAACTAAAACCTCTGTTGGTCTCTCGACAGGCTCTTGGATACCAGGTATTGACAAACACCCCTCGGTATATGATTTTGGTGTTTCATCAGTGATCTTCATCTCTGGATTAATAAAGATAGTTGGACTTGAGTAATCCTCTGATATATCTATTACGACAATTCTCAAGTGAATATCAACTTGAGTTGCAGCAAGCCCTATACCTTTTGCATCCATCATTGTATCGATCATATTGGTTACAATATCTTTTATCCTCTCGTCAAAAACTTCCACCGTTTTCGCTTTTTCTCTGAGTCGAGAATTTGGATATTTTAAGATGGGAAGAATTGCCATTCTTTAATTAAATTTGCTAAAGATTTACACTCATTATATATCACCGTGATTAGTCGATGCCACAAATCACAGATTAAACGGACTATTCTCTTCCATGGTTGCACATGCAAATTTGTTAAGGTAGTCTCCACTCTTTTGAGAGGAAAATTTTATGTCACAGCCGTTTGTTTCTGTTCTTATGGGTTCCGATTCAGATCTACCGATTATGGAAGCCAGTTTTGAGATATTACGTAAATTTAATATACCATTCGAAGTAAAAGTTACTTCTGCGCATCGTACTCCAAAGGCAACGCATGACTTTGTCACTGATGCGGATAAGCGCGGATGTGCAGCTTTTATATGCGCGGCTGGAATGGCAGCTCACCTCGCGGGTGCAGTATCTGCGACAACATTAAAACCTGTTATTGGGGTCCCAATTAACGGCTCATTGGACGGTTTAGATTCGCTTTTATCAACTGTTCAGATGCCTGGAGGTATTCCCGTTGCAACTGTGGCAATTGGAAAGGCAGGAGCTAAAAATGCCGCTTATCTAGCTGCTCAAATAATTGGGGTTTCAGACCCTGATATGCATCAAAAGCTCATCAAAGAGCGTGCAGATAATGCTGCTTCAATAATTGCTAAAGATGCAGCATTGCAGGAATCTTTAAGCAAATAATTTTTCTAATGAAGGCGATTGAGTATCCGAAACTCTTAGCCAGTGCTATAGCTGTTCTCAAAAGACAAGGGGTTATAAGTTACCCGACAGAAGGTGTTTGGGGTTTGGGCTGTGATCCAATGTCAGAGGTAGCAGTGAGGAAGGTGCTGCGCTTAAAAAATCGTTCTATCTCTAAAGGACTGATACTAATAGGCTCCTCTCACCAACAATTTGCAAGATTGCTTGAAGATCTTGATGATCGATCAAAAAGACGTTTCATTGAAAAGAGATCAAAACCCACTACTTGGCTAGTGCCGTCTAATGATACTATCCCTCCCTGGATTACTGGGGATCATGATTCGGTGGCGGTGCGCATCACTAAGCATCCAGTGGCCAAAGGCTTATGCGAAGTATTTGGGAGGCCGATTGTTTCTACCTCCTGTAATCCTCAAGGTGCTCCACCAGCAACTAGTCAATCTCAAGTGCAGGAATATTTTGGAGATAAATTAGATTATTTTGTTATGGGAGAAGTTGAGAGGATGGGATCGGTAAGCGATATTATTGATCTCAAAACAAACAAAGTTATCAGACTGGGTTAAAAGTTGGATAAATTAGCAGTAAAAAAGTATCTAGAAAAGCTACAGAATGAAATCTGTGTCACCTTATCAAGTGCCGATAAGAACTCTTTTTTAGCTGATCGCTGGGAGAGAGCAGAGGGTGGTGGGGGAGAGAGCAGACTTTTTAGCAATGGAAGTTTTATTGAAAAGGGAGGTGTGAATTTTTCACATGTTTTTGGAAATTCCATCCCAACTGCTGCAACAATAAAGCGACCTGAACTTGTTGGAGCGGCATGGGAAGCAATGGGAGTTTCTGTAGTGATACACCCATCGAATCCTCATGTTCCAACGGTCCATATGAATGTTCGGTTTTTTTCTGCAAGGAAAGGAGATACAGATATTTGGTGGTTTGGTGGTGGATATGATTTAACGCCATTCTATGGATATGAAGATGACTGTATCCATTGGCATTGCTCAGCAAAAAAAGTATGTGACAAATTCTCTGAAAGTCTCTATCAAAAATTGAAGAAAAATTGTGATGAGTATTTTTTCTTGCCTCATCGGAATGAAGCAAGAGGCATTGGGGGTATTTTCTTTGATGACTTCAATCATGAGGGTTTTGATAAAAGTTTTGAGTTTTTGAAAGATACTGGTGACTCTTTTATTAATTCATACATGCCAATTGTTAATCGACGGAAAAATACCAAATTTGGCAATAAAGAGAGAGAATTTCAATTATATCGAAGGGGTCGATATGTGGAATTTAACTTGCTGAAAGATAGAGGAACTCTCTTTGGATTACAAAGTATGGGAAGAACGGAGTCAATATTGATGTCAATGCCTCCCCTCGTGAGATGGGAGTACAATTGGACGCCCAAGGCGGGTTCACGGGAAAAAGAGTTGTATGATCTTTATTTGAAGCCAAGAAATTGGGTATCATTTTGAAGAATTTTGCTGTTTTTGGGAATCCTATCAAACATAGTCTCTCACCAATAATTCACTCTATGTTTGCAGAGCAATTGGGCATCGAGCTGAATTATGAGAAATGCTTTGTAGAAGTTGATTCTTTCAAATCTAGTGTGGAGTCATTTTTTGATGAGGGAGGACAAGGCTTAAATGTGACGGTTCCATTTAAAGAGCAAGCCTTTCAAATATCTAATCATCTGAGTGAGCGGGCAAAAGTTGCGGGCTCTGTCAATACATTAAAACAACATTCTGATGGTAGTTTATTTGGAGACAATACGGATGGCTTGGGCTTTGAGTTAGATTTAGTTAAAAATCTACAGTGGAGTATAGATAGAAAAAATGTCCTATTAATTGGAGCAGGAGGTGCTGCTCGGGGAATTCTGATGAATTTGCTCAGCCTCAATCCAAACAAAATTCATATCTTCAATCGAACTCCAGAGCGTGCAGAATTGCTCGCATCAGAATTTACTGAACACGGAAATATCAAATCATGCTTGATTCAGGATTTAGAAGAGGAAAATGGTTTTGATTTTATAATTAATGCAACAAGCGCGAGTCTACAAAATACAGAAATAGCTTTGCCGGCTTCTGTAATAAGCGAAACCTCCTCGTGTTACGATTTAGCGTATGCAAGTTCGGTTACGCCTTTTCTTGCATGGGCAAGTTTGAGAGGCGCCTCAATAAGTGATGGCCTGGGGATGTTGGTCGAACAAGCTGCTGAATCTTTTTTCATTTGGTTGGGTGAGAGACCGGAGACCGAGTACGTTATTGACCACCTCAGAAACATTAATTAAAGTCTTTTATGTACTCATCCTTTAATTTCACATAATTGCTTGTCGAATATAGGAAAAAATCTCTCTCTTTCGTAGTGATTGGTCTAAGCTTTTTGCAAGGATTTCCAACATAGACATAGCCACTGTCTAAACTTTTGGAGGGCGGCACCAAGGTTCCTGCGCCTACTATCACTTGGGAATTTACTATAGCACCATCATTTATAATGGCTCCATTCCCAATCAAGACTTCATCCATGATTGTACAGCCATGTAAAATCACTCCATGCCCCACGATTACGTTGGAGCCAATTTTTAATGGCCAACCATTTTTGTTGTAATCAGAAGCATGTGTTATGTGTAAGACGGCATTATCTTGTATGCATGTTCGTTTCCCGATTGTAATCTCATGCATGTCGCCCCTCACCACAGCGCCGGGCCATATTGAGACATCATCTCCGAGTTTAACATTTCCTATAACAGTAGCTAATTTGTCAACATAGACTCGTTGACCTAATGAAGGTGAGACTCCTTTGAATGTTCTGACTGGATGATCCATTTTGTTTTACTCCGTATAATAAATGTAATTGTGCTCGAGGTTTTATGAAGTTTTCAACAGAAAAAAGGTTTATAGCTGGCGTAATCTGCCCTAAATGTTCCGCTCTTGATAAGTTAGTTGCCTATGCTCAAGATGATACTAACTACAGAGAATGTGTTCGATGCGGTTTCAAAGACGAAATACGGATATCATCGCCACCTAATGAACTAAAAACTCGCGTTAATCAGTCGACAAATCAAAAAAACAATAAAGTTAGTGCAGTAAAGTTTGTCGATTTTGACTGATTGAATATCCATTCAGTCAGTAAAAAAGCAAAATCCTTTGATCCTTAAGCAATACGCGGTATTTAATCGAATTTCGACTAGTGAATCGTATAGATAATTGATATACTGACGATAGATAAATTACACAAATATCTATTTGTAAAATTTTGTGAAAGTGAGATGTAGAACCTAAGGTTTAAAAAAGATTATGAGATCAAAATTTATGTCCCATCTAATTAAGATAATAGCTGCGCCTTACACTTTCTTTGTAGCATCTTTTGCTTCAGCAGAAAGCGGTTTTTGGAGCTTGAACATGCCTCGAGGTGTTACCGAAGTTAGTAATGCTGTTTATGATGTTCATATGCTCATGATGTATATATGTATCGCAATTGGAGTTGTGGTTTTTGGCTTTATGTTCTACGTTATGTTTGCGCACAGAAAATCTCGCGGAGCAAAAGCCGCAAACTTTCATGAAAATTTTACAGTCGAAGTAATTTGGACAATTGTTCCAGCCATTATACTTTTAGGGATGGCTTTCCCTGCTACAACATCTCTTTTGAAAGTTTATGATACCGATAATCCTGACATAGATATTAAGGTCACGGGATATCAATGGAAATGGCAGTATGAGTATCTTGGAGAAGATATTAAGTTCATGAGTGAGCTTAGAACTTCACAAGATGAACAGTATGGCAGAGTTCCCAAGGGAGAACATTACCTCAGAGAGGTGACTCAACCTTTGGTGATTCCAACAAACAAAAAAGTAAGATTTTTAATAACTGGCAACGATGTTATTCACAGCTGGTGGGTGCCTGATTTTGCTGTTAAAAAGGATGCCATCCCAGGCTTGTTTACCTCGGCGTGGGCAAAAACTGACCAACCAGGTGTCTATGTTGGCGCTTGCACTGAGCTTTGTGGAAAGGACCATTCGAGAATGCCCGTAGTTGTGGAGGTTAAGGAAGAGGCGGACTACTACGAATGGCTAGCAGGAAAGAAAGCAGAAGCTGCGCTCTATGCATCAACAATAGGGAAAGATTGGTCCAATGATGAGTTAATGCAGAAAGGAAAAGAAGTGTACGGCATATCTTGTGCTGGATGTCATCAGGCTCAAGGTGAAGGTATCGCAGGTATTTTCCCTTCTCTCGTCGGTAGTTCTATTGTTACAGGACCAATCGAAGATCACATTGGTATTTTGATTAACGGTGTTGCTGGGTCTGCAATGCAGTCATTTGCAGATCAACTTTCTGAAGTAGACATCGCTGCTGTTATTCATTACAAACGTAATTCTTGGGGCAATGATATGAATGACATTGTGCAGCCCCTCGATATTTTAAATTATAAGCAATCACGCTAGAGGTTAAAATACATGGCTCACGGACCCTCAGAAAACTTTTTCACTCGATGGTTTTTTAGTACCAATCATAAAGATATAGGCACACTTTATTTATGGTTCAGTTTTGCAATGTTCCTATTAGGTGGAGCATTTGCCATGATTATTCGGGCAGAGCTCTTTCAGCCTGGTATGCAACTAATCAAACCAGAGTTTTTCAATCAAATGACGACAATGCATGGATTGGTAATGGTTTTTGGTGCAATCATGCCTGCGTTTGTTGGGCTAGCAAATTGGCTGATCCCAATGATGATTGGTGCTCCTGATATGGCGCTACCAAGAATGAATAACCTTAGCTTTTGGATTCTCCCGTTTGCTTTCGCAATACTGGTCTCTACCTTATTTATGGAAGGTGGTGGTCCTAACTTTGGATGGACTTTTTATGCGCCACTATCGACAACTTATGCTCCAGATACTGTTAATTATTTCATTTTTGGCGTCCATTTAATGGGAGCGTCATCAATAATGGGATCTATTAATATTATAGCGACTGTCATGAATATGCGTGCTCCAGGTATGACGTACATGAAGATGCCTTTATTTGTTTGGACTTGGCTGATAACAGCATTCTTACTTGTTGCTGTAATGCCTGTGTTGGCAGGTGCCGTGACTATGATGCTAATGGATATTAACTTTGGTACTAGTTTCTTTGACGCTGCAGGTGGTGGAGATCCTGTATTATTTCAGCATGTTTTTTGGTTTTTTGGGCATCCTGAGGTTTACATAATTATCTTGCCAGCATTTGGTGTCGTTTCTCAGATAATCCCAACATTCAGTAGAAAGCCACTTTTCGGTTATTCCTCGATGGTATATGCAACCGCAGCGATCGCATTTTTATCTTTTATTGTTTGGGCGCATCATATGTTCACAGTTGGAATGCCAATTGCGGGAGAACTCTACTTTATGTATGCAACAATGCTCATCGCTGTTCCAACAGGAGTAAAAGTCTTTAATTGGATCACTACCATGTATAAAGGGTCTATTACCTATGAAACACCTATGCTGTTTTGTATCGCCTTTGTAATTCTGTTTACGTTTGGTGGCTTTACTGGAATGATGCTCTCGATAGCAGCTGCAGACACGCAATATCATGATACTTATTTCGTGGTAGCGCATTTCCATTATGTCATGGTTGCAGGTGCTGTGTTCAGCGGGACAGCCGCAATTTATTATTGGTTGCCAAAATGGTGTGGGCGCATGTATGACGAGACTATGGGCAAAGTTCAGTTTTGGTTGGCGTTTATTGCATTTAATATAACTTTTATGCCTCAACATTTTCTTGGGTTAGCGGGAATGCCAAGAAGGTACTCAGATTATGGATTACAGTTTGCGGATTGGAATATGGTGTCCAGCATTGGAGCGTTTATGTACGGTGGGGCGCAATTGCTTTTCCTATTTAATGTCATAAGAACAATTGGCTGGGGAAAGCCAGTAGAAGATCCAAAGGTTTGGGAAGGTGCGGACGGTCTAGAGTGGACATTACCTACGCCGCCTCCGTTTCATACGTTTTCTACCCCGCCAGTGGTGAAATAGGAAAAACTAGTGGAGACAAGATCGGCAAATAAATCGGTGGTCATTAAATCCACCATTGGAGCAATCATAATGTTTATGTTTGCAATATTTGTCCTACCGCCACTTTATGATCTTTTCTGCGAGGCTTTAGGCATAGGCGGCAAGACCGGTGGTCCATATCAAGCTGAGGTATTAACAATTGATGATACACGACAAGTAGAGGTTCAATTTGTCGTAACCAACAATGCAACAATGCCTTGGGAGTTTTATCCGGTAAAAGACAAAGTTTTTGTCCATCCTGGCGAATCAAATGAAATTACATTTTTTGCAAAGAATCTAACCGGCAATGATATGGTTGGTCAAGCAATTCCAAATATACTTCCTAACAATGCAGCCGACTTTTTTCACAAAACAGAATGTTTTTGTTTCAATAGCCAGCCTCTTGATGCTGGCGATGATGCAGAATTAATGGTTCAATTTATTATTGACCCTGAGTTGCCTCGTAGTGTAAACACGGTAACTCTGTCTTATACGATATTTGACATTACCGATCGAGTAGCTGATTTAAAAATAACACAGCTATAAGTAGGAGAGATTTTATGGCAGATCAAGGTAGTTATTATGTTCCCGAGCAAAGTAAGCTTCCATTAGGCGCGGCACTAGGAATGGGCACCATGGGATTTGGCGCCGCGATGTGGGTGATAGATGGACAATCTGCGACTGTCTTCTTTGTTGGTTTAGCCATACTTGCCATTGTGATGTACAAGTGGTGGGGCATCGTAATCGAGGAAAATATGAATGGGATGGTTAGCAATCAGCTAAAACACTCATATGTTTTAGGTATGTTGTGGTTCATTTTCTCTGAAGTTATGTTTTTCGCGGCTTTTTTTGGTGCATTATTCTATGTTCGGGTGCTGGTAAATCCATGGCTAGGCGGTGAAGCAGCCATTACTTTATTTGATGATACCCCTACGGATGCATCAACAGCGAATGCTGAGTTATTATATCCTGGTTATGAGGCAACGTGGCCGCCTTTAGTCACACCAGATCAAGCAGCGAACGGTGAATCAGCCAAATTTGTGGGACCCGATCAGGCTATGAGTTTTCCAGGATTCAGCAGTTGGCAGAGAATCTTAGCGTGGCTACCTTTGTGGAATACCATAATATTGTTAACGTCTAGTTACACCGTTAACATCGCTCACCATGCCATTAAAGAGGGTGATCGAAAAACATTTACTCGATGGCTTGGAATTACCGTTTTATTAGGGATCGTATTCCTCTTCCTTCAGGCGGAAGAGTATATAGAAGCGTATCAACATATGGGCTTGACATTAGATTCAGGTATTTATGGGACTACTTTCTTTTTGTTAACTGGTTTCCATGGTGCACATGTTACATTGGGCACTATTATGTTGCTCGTCTCTTTCTTGAGAGGTTTGAGAGGACATTTTAAAGACAATGATCACTTTGGGTTTGAAGCTGCCGCTTGGTATTGGCATTTTGTAGATGTAGTTTGGGTCGGGCTCTTCCTAATTGTTTATGTGTTTGATTAGGTTCCTGGAGGTACCGTATTTTCTGGATGAAGTTTCTTATCCCAGGGTGCATTGCTGGTCAGGTGTCCCGTGTAAGACCCAATAAAAACCGTTAATAGTAGTAGAGTTGCTAAAATAACCCTCAACCATAGAAGATTCAATAATCTTTTACGCGAGTTCCCTAAGTCTTTCACCAGAAAATTTAGCCCTCCGAAAAGGCTCAGCAATACTCCAATAAAAAGAAGGACTATAATTGTTTTTATGATCATAAAATTTCCTATGCTTTGTTTAATTTTAACTAATAACTGATAAGTATGCGATCTAACTCACCTTTTTTGTGGACTCCTAACTCTAAACTTCTTGTTCTAGCTTGCCTGCTGTTCCCGCTTCTGATAGCGCTTGGTTTTTGGCAACTATCTAGGGCAGATGAGAAGGCTGAAATTCTGGAACAATTTAAACAGAATCAATCTTATGCTCCTGTGAACATCAATACCCTTAATGACTATCAAGATCTCCAATATAGAAGCGTCTTTGTTGATGGCATCATCAACGGCGCTAAACGTGTATTTCTTGACTATAGAGTTAAGAACAACATACCAGGATATGAAGTATACGAGCCTTTGACTTTTAAAGTTCTCAACAGTGAAAAGCTTAGTAACTTGCTTGTTAATCGCGGTTGGGTTCCTGCATCTTTGGATAGAGATATCCTTCCTGAATTGAAATCTATTCCGGACAAAGGTCGCTTCTTTGGTACTTTATACAGGAAAATTGAGGGAGGTATATCTTTGGATGATGGCATTGATATTCCAGACCGGTGGCCCGTACGTCTTGGTTCGATAGATGTTGATAGAGCCAAGGTAATTTATCAATCCTCAGATTTTTTCAGTTATCAACTCAGATTAGATGAGGGGTCCTTGGCAGCCTTTGAGTCTAACTGGGTAACTGTATCAGTTGATGTTAGTAAACATATTGGCTATGCATTTCAGTGGTTTGCTATGTCGTTTGTTTTATTAATCATGACAGTATTTAGTAATTCTAATGCCGGTGAGTGGATAAAATCACGATTTAAGCCGTAAGCATCATAACCATAACCAGGAAACTCCGAATGGAAGCAAATAAGAATAAAAAAAATGGCGCAATGCTCCAAATATGGCTGATGTTTCTAGTAATGGGCGTTGTGCTTGCTTCAGGATTTTTCCTAATTCCTAAAACTGAAGACGAAAGACAAAAGATGATGTCTTTTCTTGGAACAACTAATACCGGAGAGATTGTCACACCTGTTGCAGATTTTGGATCTTTCGCTCCGTCCTCACCGTCAGTGAAGCCCAAGTGGAAAATACTTGTTGCGGAGACAAACGAGTGTTCCGATGTTTGCGAACAAATGATATATAACATGCGACAAGTTCATATGCTATTAGGAAGATCTACACTACGAGTTGAAAGATATTTTTTAACAGACCTGGATAAAATATCTGATCAAGAGTTAGAAAATATCAAGGGAATAAATCCATTTCTGAATATTATGTCGGTAAAGCCTCAAGCACTTGAAAGTATTCTATTAGAGACCTCAGCGGCTTGGGACATGAAGAGTCCTAGATACTTTGTTTTGAATCCAGAATGGAAAGCAGTATTGTTTTATACAGCAGATCATGACCCAAACGGTTTACTTGATGATGTAAAACATCTGTTAAAATATTCGCCGATGAGATAATTACGCATTACTTTATGGAATACAGAAAATAATGAACGATACAGGATTGCTTGCAAAAGGAGTTAGTTGGCGAGATTACTTGGAACTATGTAAGCCAAATGTTGTTGGGCTAATGCTGGTAACTTCTGTTATAGGGATGATGTTATCTACAAAAGAAGCCGTTCCCTTGACCATTCTGATATTTGGTAATTTGGGCATAGCTTTTTGTGCCGCGTCTGCAGCTATTGTTAATCATGTAGTTGATAGGCATGTTGACGATAAGATGGCCCGAACTATAGGGCGCCCAGTTGCTGATGGGCGAATCAAGCCGTTGCAGGCTATTATGTTCTCTGCATTTATTGGGTGTTTTGGAGTGGCGATATTGCATATGTTTACAAATGCATTAACGATATGGCTGACACTTGCATCTCTAGTAGGCTATGCTTTTATTTACACGATGTTTTTAAAAAGAGCGACACCTCAGAACATAGTAATAGGTGGTTTGGCGGGAGCAGCGCCTCCCTTGTTGGGTTGGACAGCGGTAACTGGCGAGATTCATCATAATGCTTTATTGCTTGTACTAATAATTTTTGCCTGGACACCTCCGCATTTTTGGGCATTGGCTGTTCACAGGAAGGATGAATACGCAAAAGTCGGTATACCAATGCTGCCTGTCACTCACGGAGAGCGATATACTAAAATTAATATTTTTCTGTATACGCTGCTTCTTCTAGTTGTGACAACCTTGCCTTACTTAACCGGTATGTTTGGAGTTCTTTATTTAGTTGGAGAATTATTGCTTGGTTTAATATTTTTATACTGGGCGGTAGTAATGTTGCGTAGCAAAGATAAAGATGCAGGTATTAAAACATTCCGTTATTCAATTACATACTTGACATTGTTATTCATAGTTATGCTTGCAGATCACTATCTATTTCAGATTTAGGTTCACTTTTGGAATTTATCTATGCCTAGTCAAAAAATTGGAATCAGATTAACAGTTCTTGGGATCATATGTTTTATGATGTTTGTGGTTGCCGGTTTTGTGTGGAAAATGAATCAACCCGTAGTGATGAAAAAGGAGCAATTAAGGGCAAATGGTGCAATAGTTCTTGATACGCCACGCATATTCAGTGACTTTGAACTGATAGATCATTTAGGACAAGATTTTTCAAAAGAGAGATTTTTAGGAAAGTGGAGTATGGTTTTTTTTGGTTTTACTCGGTGTCCAGATTTTTGCCCAACTACATTATCTGTGCTGAATGAAACTTATGATAAGTTGAAAGTCTCAGAAAAAGACAGATTACAGATAGTCTTAATATCACTAGACTCTGAAAGAGATTCGGTAGAGGAATTAGCAAATTATATCCCTTATTTTAACCCTCGATTTATTGGGGTTACAGGAAATAAACACTACATAAAAAGATTCGCAAGTGAAGTTAATATTGCTTATAACAGAGTCTATCTGGATGACAGTAACTATACGGTAGATCATAGCACTCAAATATTATTAATTAATCCAAAAGGAGATTACCACGGCTTTTTTAAGGTGCCTCATACACCAGAAAAGTTGAGGCAAACATGGCGTTCGATCGCATATGTCTTTTAGTTGTTCAAAGTTAAGGGCTGCATTTAGAGCATATTCCTCTGACTTCGATGTGTTGTTTTCTAAGCTTAAATTTTAATTTTTCCATAATTAATGCTAGTGAGTTATCCAGAGAGCCTGTAGATACTTCTGCCACATTTTTGCAATTCTCACAGATCAGGAAAATATAACTGCGTTGGCTAGATGGGAATGGACAACCAATGTAAGCATTTAGTGATTCAATCTTGTTTGCTAGGCCTAAATCTACAAAAAATTCAATTGCTCTGTACACGGTTGGCGGGTCTATTTTTTTTCCCAATCTCATCGATAATCTTTGTTTAATTTCATAAGCGCCCAATGGTTGATAGTCTTCCCACAAGATTTCAAAAACTGTGCGTCGTAAGCTTGTAAATTTTTGTTGTTTTTGTAAACAGAGATATTCCGCATGCTTTATTGCTGCTTCCGTATGTTTTTCATTTATGTTTTTGTTGAAAACTAACTTTGCATTCGTCAGCATATTATTTAATATTGTTATAATATAACATTTATCTAAAAAGAGCTTATTTGTTATAATATAACACTAAGCGGTTAAAACAAATCCTTTTGTTAACAAAAGCAAGTTAATTATTCTTCCACAATGCACAAATGATATTTGTTTCATAAGACGTACGTAGCTAGTATGCTACTTAAAATTAATGGAATAACTTGATTCGAATGGATAACAAACCAATAGTTTTAGTTGACGGATCTTCATATATTTACCGAGCTTATCATGCACTCCCGCCTTTAATCTCCTCTAAGGGAACGCCAACAGGCGCTGTCAAAGGTGTCATTAATATGATCCAAAGGCTCCAGAAAGATTATCCAATGAGTGATGTTATTACCGTTTTTGATGCTAAAGGGAAAACCTTTAGAGACGATTTGTACTCTGATTACAAAGCTAATCGACCGCCCATGCCTGAAGATTTAAGGGTTCAGATTGAGCCTATCTACTCGATAATAGAGGCAATGGGATTACCTTTAATTATTTTTGAAGGTGTTGAAGCAGACGATGTTATCGGTACTTTGGCAAAAAACGCGTCGCAGAAAAATATAAGAGTAATTGTGTCTACGGGGGATAAGGACCTTGCGCAAATTGTTGATAAAAATATTTCTCTCGTCAATACAATGACTGGACAATTATTGGATGAGAATGGTGTTATTGAAAAATTTGGCATTGCACCCGGCCTGATTATAGATTATTTGGCATTGCTGGGTGATAAATCGGACAATATTCCTGGCGCTCCAGGCGTTGGAGAAAAAACGGCAGTTTCTCTTTTGACCGCTTTTGGGGGCATCGATTCGATATTTGATAATCTCAACGCGATTCCAGAATTAACCATAAGGGGCGCAAAGTCTTTGCCCGCCAAGCTTGAAGAAAATAGGTCGTTGGTAGAGCTTTCTTACAAATTGGCAACAATTAAAACTGACCTAGTCTTGCCTTTTGATATTGGAAATATACCAAAAATGTCCCTGGATGAAGGCAAGCTTTTAGAAATTTATACTGAATTAGAGTTCAAAGCATGGACAGAAGAATTAGGAAATAAACGAGGACAGTTTTCGACAGAGACATCGGTATCAGAACCTCAAACTAATGCGAGCAAAGAACCACTCGATGTTAGTAGTGAAATCCATTATGAAGTTATTTTGGAGCTCTCTCATCTTAAAAAATGGATAACCAAGATTACCAATTCCGAGCTGCTAGCTATCGATACTGAAACTGATAGCCTTGATTACATGTCAGCAAAATTGATTGGCATATCCATGTCTGTCAAGCCAAATTCTGCAGCATATATTCCATTGGGCCATGATTATTTAGGTGCGCCAGAGCAGTTAGATAAAGAAATAGTTCTAAATCAGTTGCGACCGATCCTTGAAAATCCTCATGTAAAAAAGGTAGGTCAAAATATTAAATTTGATATGAGTGTTTTCAGACAACATGGCATAAATCTTTGTGGTATCTCCTTTGACACGATGCTGGAGTCGTACGTAATTAATTCAATTGCAACTAGACATGATATGGATAGTTTAGCTTCGACTTATTTGAATTTAGCTACAACGAAGTTCACAGATGTTGCAGGTAAGGGGGCAAAGAAATTAACTTTCAATCAAATTGATCTTGATCAGGCTGCTCCTTACGCTTCCGAGGATGCCGATATAACTTTAAAGTTGCATGAAAATCTCTGGTCTAAAATCGAGGACGAGCACGCACTTAAATCAGTGTTCGAGAAAATTGAATTACCCTTAATTAATGTTTTGTCAAGAATAGAATGTCGCGGAGCACTAATTGACTCAACACTTCTATTTGAACAAAGTGCAGAATTAGAGACTCAAATATCAATGTTAGAGCAGGAAGCTTGGGATCAAGCAGGAGAGGAATTTAATCTATCATCTCCCAAGCAACTTGGAGAGATCTTATTTACAAAGTTAAAAATTCCAGTTATCAAAAAAACAGCAACTGGGGCGCCTTCCACGCGAGAAGAAGTCCTTCAGGAGCTTGCTATAAGTCATTCGCTTCCAAAGATCTTGTTGCAACACAGAGGATTATCAAAACTAAAATCGACTTATACAGACAAATTACCATTGATGACAAATAAATCGACAGGCCGAGTACACACTTCTTATAACCAGGCGGGTACTGCTACCGGTAGATTATCGTCATCTGATCCCAACCTACAGAATATTCCCATTAAAAATACTGAGGGAAGGAGAGTCAGAAAGGCCTTTGTGGCACCACCAAACTGCAAGATTGTTGCAGCTGACTACTCTCAAATAGAGTTAAGAATAATGGCTCATCTATCTGAGGATGAAAATTTGATAAAAGCTTTTAATGATGGATTGGACATTCATAGCGCTACGGCCTCAGAAGTTTTCTCAATTGATCTTGAAAACGTCTCAGTGGAGCAGCGAAGAAGCGCGAAGGCTATAAACTTTGGTTTAATTTACGGAATGTCTGCATTTGGGTTGTCAAAACAACTTGGTATTAACAGGAATCAGGCCGCAGAATATATCGACACATATTTTAAAAGATATCCTGGTGTAAAAATATACATGGATAAAACGCGTCAACTAGCTGCACGTCAGGGATATGTCGAAACGCATTTTGGAAGACGACTTTATTTGCCAGAAATCAACTCATCAAATGGAATGAGGAGACAAGCTGCAGAGAGAACAGCAATTAATGCTCCAATGCAAGGCACTGCCGCGGACATCATCAAGCTGGCAATGATTTCAGTTGATAATTGGCTTGAAAGGTCTGAAATGCAAAGCGGCATAATAATGCAAGTACATGACGAATTGGTATTGGAGGTATTTGAGAACGAACTTACAACTGTCATCGAGCAGTTACAGAAGAGAATGAGTAATGCAGCTGATTTAAAGATTCCACTGGTTGTCGATGTGGGTGTGGGTGAAAATTGGGAAGAAGCACATTAGTGTAAAAGTATTTAATGAATAAAAACTTTTGAACTTTTTAAAAATATGGTGTCAAAGATAGAGCAACGCAATGTTGTGTTCTATCTCCCCCGAGAGATGTTAGTAGATGTTAGACCCCTAAGTAGCAAGAAGCTCCTGATTCTTTTTAGAATTGGGAGCTTTCTTGGAACCAAAAATTAATTTGCTCCTCAAGTTGCGTCAAACCAAGTTTTGTTTTTGAAGAGAATAATTGTGCTGTTACTGTTTTTAACGGTTTTTGAGTTTTCATGATGAATTGATTCACATGATTCAATGTAGCGTTCAAAGCATTATTTCGTTCTTTATCCGCTTTGGTTAGTAAGATATGTATATTTATGTCTGTTTGTGATGACCAGTCAAGCATTTGCTGATCATAACGTGTCAGAGGATGACGGCAATCCATCATTAAAATGAGTCCCTTCAAACTCTGTCGGTATCTTAAGTAATTTGATAGATTGATATCCCATTTTTTTTTAATCTCAAGAGGCACCTTTGCATAACCATAGCCAGGTAAGTCTACCAGCCGTTGATTTTCTGTTAACGAAAAAAAATTAATCAATTGGGTGCGACCAGGAGTTTTACTTGTTTTTGCCAATTTTTTATTCTTTGTTAAAGTGTTAAGTGCAGTTGATTTTCCAGCATTTGACCTACCGGCAAATGCTACTTCAATTCCCTCATCTGGAGGACATTTTGACAATGAGGGTGCACTAGATAAGAAAGTGGCTGTTTGGAAGTTAATGATCGTCATTTTAGCTTTGTTTTAGCATTTTGTTAGTTAGAAAAAGACGGTAGATGTTATATAATGCCGTCAATATTTTAATAACACCAGTTTTGGCTGTATCAATAACAAAGCTTTAATCATACTGCGATTTGGAAATATCGATGTTTAAAAATTATTTTCTTATAAGCGTGTTAACTTTTTCGTTCTCATTTTGGGCGCACGGTGAAGGTGATCCAGATGCGGGTGAGAATAAAGTACTTATTTGTGCCGGATGTCATGGTATGGACGGGAATAGTCTAGTGCCTAATTTTCCAAAATTAGCAGGGTTGGGTGAAAAGTACATAACGGAACAACTTCGTTTAGTTAAATCAGGTGAAAGAGTAATCATGGAAATGATGGGTATTCTTGATCAATCTTCAGATCAGGATCTGCAGGATATGGCCGCTTACTATGATAGGCAGAAAAGAACAATTGCTGGTGCGAAAGAAATTGAATTAATTGGTATAACAGATCCACAGCAAGCCTTGAAACTTGGAGAGAGAATTTATCGTGGAGGAAATATTGCTAATGGTGTAGCAGCATGTACAGGCTGTCATTCGCCTTCAGGTAACGGTAATGAACCGGCTGGATATCCGGCTTTGGGTGGTCAATACGCAGAATATATTGAAAAACAGTTACTGGCATATCGGAGAGGTGAGAGAGTTGGTGGTAATAATGCGCTTATCATGCAAGGGGTGGCAGCAAATTTAAGTGATAAAGAAATAAAGGCTGTTGCTAATTACATCTCTGGATTGAATTAATTTTCATTGGTAGTGTCTCTTATTATATGACTACATTAATCTCAAAATTTTCTTACCTTCTTTCGTTTATATTTTTCCTCTCGTTTACGTTAAGCGCTGAAGTATACAGGGCGGGTTCTGATTATGAGGTTCTTCCGCAATCGATAAGGACCGCTGATTCCAACAAGATAGAAATAAATGAAGTCTTTCACTATGGATGCGTGCACTGTTACAACTTTGAAACAGTAATGAAGCCATGGGTAAATAATTTAGCAGCTGATGTCGACTTTCAAAGGACACCAGCGATATGGCACCCAAGTTTGGAGCCATATGCAAGGGCATATTTTGTTGCGCGCTCTTTGAAAGTAATAGATAAAACTCATGTCGACATATTTGAATCAATTCATGTCAGGAAAGAGACCATTCAATCAAAATCAGACATTGAAAAAATATTTGTGAAACACGGAGTCGATAAAAATAAATTTGAGAGAGCTTACAACTCTTTCGGTATAAATAGTCAAGTTAATCAAGCTAAATCTCGAATTAAGGGTTACCGAACTCAGGGAACACCTGAGTTAATCGTCAACGGAAAATATAGAATAACGACCAGGATGGGTAAAGGCTTTGATGGCATGTTGAGAATAGCCTCGTTTCTTATTGAAAAAGAGAGACAAGCAAAGCAATAGCTTACTGCATACCTAAAGTTATATTCATCTTCACCCCACTGAATTTATGTGTCAAAAATGAAACCGTCTTTAAAACCATCTAACCCTAATTTTTCTTCAGGTCCATGTTCAAAACGACCTGGATATTGTATTGAAAATCTTGATATTTCCGCATTGGGTAGATCTCATCGGTCTGAGGTTGGGAAAAGCTTATTGAGACGAGTATGTGAAGAGACGGCTGATTTACTCAATTTGCCCAGTAGTTATCGAGTGGGAGTGGTACCAGCCTCTGATACGGGAGCATTTGAGATGGCAATGTGGTCAATGTTGGGAGAGCGGCCAGTCGATCTTTGTGCTTGGGAGTCTTTTGGGAAAGGGTGGATAAAGGATGCTATCGATCAATTGAAGCTAACTGACTTTTCATTGTTTGAAGCTGACTACGGTGATTTGCCACCACTCGCTTCAACAAATAGTGAGAACGATATAGTGTTTACTTGGAATGGTACCACCTCAGGAGTAAGAGTACCTGACGCAGATTGGATTTCTGATGATCGTAAAGGGTTAACTTTTTGTGATGCAACCTCTGCGGTTTTTGCTATGGAATTACCTTGGTCAAAACTTGATGTGACAACATTTAGTTGGCAAAAAGTTTTGGGTGGTGAAGGTGCCCACGGAATGTTAATTTTGAGCCCGAGAGCGGTGGAGCGCCTTGAAACTTATGTGCCTAAATGGCCGTTACCCAAAATATTTAGGTTGACCAAATCTGGCAAGTTAATTGAGGGTATTTTTACTGGTCAGACAATAAACACGCCATCTTTACTTTGTGTGGCAGATTATTTGGATGCTCTTGCCTGGATTCGTTCGATAGGAGGTCTGAGAGGAGCTATTGAAAAATCGGAGCACAATTTAAAAATAGTGAAAAATTTTGTTGATGAAAGAAACTGGATTGATTTCTTAGCGTCCCTGCCTGAAACAGTATCGAACACGAGCGTATGTTTAAAATTAAGTCTGACTGCAGATAAAGTTAAATCGCTTGTTAAACTTTTAGAGTCAGAGAATGTTGCATATGACATTGGATCATATAGAGATGCTCCTGCTGGCATTAGGATATGGTGCGGAGCTACTGTAGAAGAGGCAGATTTGGTCGCTTTACTTCCTTGGATAGATTGGGCTTTTCATAAGGTAAAATAAAAAAGAGAGAAAATTAATGTTTAACATACAAGTATTTAACGCGATAGCTAAAGCAGGCCTCGATAATTTCAATAATGAGGACTTTAATATCGGGAATGACATCATTGAGCCTCATGCGTACTTGATGCGAAGTCACAAGCTTCATGGAGTTTCTATTCCTAAGTCACTTTTTGCGATAGCTAGAGCGGGTGCTGGTGTGAATAATATTCCAGTGTCAGATTACACGGAAAAGGGAATTGTAGTCTTTAATACACCTGGCGCTAATGCTAATGCCGTAAAGGAGTTGGTAGTTGCGAGTCTTTTGATTGGTTCACGAGACATCATCGGAGGAATTAGGTACACCAATGAGCTTATTAATGTTGATGATTCTGTCGAAATGAATAAGTCTTTGGAGAGAGAAAAAAAACGATTTGCGGGGCAAGAAATTTTTGGCAAGACGCTCGGCATAGTTGGCTTGGGAGCCATTGGCTCTATGGTAGCCAATCTAGGTTGTAATTTAGGAATGAGAGTAATTGGTTATGATCCAGCAATATCAGTGGAGACTGCTTGGCAGTTGTCTAGCCAAGTACAAAGAATGGAAAGTTTGGATGCCCTATTAAGTCAATCTGACTTTGTAACACTTCATGTTCCGGCCCTTGATTCCACTAAAAACCTGTTAAATTCAGATAACTTGAAACGAATGAAACCTTCCTCAAAATTATTAAATTTTGCTAGAGCAGAGATCGTGAATACTGAAAATTTGATTGACGCATTAAAATCAAAAACAATTGGTGGTTATATAAGTGATTTCCCATTACCTGGTTTAGTGGGATTAGAGAATGTTCTGTTGATGCCGCATATTGGAGCCAGCACTCAAGAAGCAGAGGAAAACTGTGCGGTAATGGCGTCCCAACAATTGATCGATTTTCTACACAATGGAAATATCGTGAATTCAGTCAATTTTCCCTCAACAAATATGGCTAGAAATGGCGGCACGCGGATTACTTTTTCGAATGAAAATGTACCAAAAATATTAGGTCAAGTTTTATCAGTTTTTGCTGACATGAATTTAAATATCATAGATATGGTCAATAAGAGTAGAGGTAATATTGCATACAACATAATAGATGTTGAAGGAGAAGTGCCCTCTTCTATTAAGAGCGAGATATCTTGTATACAAGGCATAATAAACGTCAGAAAACTATAAAATTTTGTTATTTGTTATTATTTACGCGGCACCATTAAAGTTACATAAAACATAAAAGTTTAGAATAGTACGTTATGAATAAAATTCTCCCAGTCATTGTAGGTTTCGGTGGATATAATTCGTCCGGACGGAGTTCTTTTCATCAGGGATTTAAAAGAACAGTTATAGATTCATTAACTGAGGTTGACAGGACAAATACTATCGTAAGCTTGGCTTGCTTAATGGGTCTCGTGTCTTGGAAAGACAAAGCTTACGTTGATGTTTCCGGCAATACATTAAATAAAAGAGTTATTGTTGAAAAATATGAAAGAAAGGTCCTTTCTGGAACCTTGATTAGAGAAATTGAGCATTTTGATAGCCGGAGAGTACCTGGCCACAAAAAAATAGAGTTTCCTTCGAAGAAAAACTTAGCTTTTAAAATGTCAAAACGAGACTTGCCTCAGAGTATTCCTTCTGCTTGGGAAGTTAAAACACTCAGTGACACGGAAGTTCAGGTTACTACAAATGGTAGCACTGAATTTTTAGTATCTTCCAGCTATGAATTGACTTCAAAAGCCGCCGGTCAATTACCAACTGGATTTAATCCAAAGGACTTTTATACCTCTCGCTTTCATCCTAGAGGATTGCAAATGGCAATTCTTGGCGTCAATGATGCTATCAAATCGATTGGCATTTCTTGGGATAAACTTTCGATGCATGTTAGTCCTAATGAAATCGGTGTTTATTCCTCAAGTGTATTCGGCCAAGTCAATGAAGAAGCGTTTGGAGGTCTGTTTAAGGCAAGATTGCGAGGAGAGAGAACTACATCCAAGCAAGTACCGTTGGCGTTGAACTCTATGCCCGCAGATTTCATTAATGCATATGTTCTTGGAAATATTGGTCATACTGAGGCAACAACAGGAGCTTGCGCCAGTTTTTTGTATACAGTAAATAGTGCTCTCCGTGATATACAAAGTGGTAAATGTAGACTTGCAGTTGTTGGCAATTCAGAGGCTCCTATTACACCCGAGATGTCTGAGGGTTTATCAAGTATGAGTGCATTGGTTACAGAGGATGGGCTACGAAGGATAGATGGTGTGGAAAAAGTTGATTGGAGGCTTGCAAGTCGCCCCTTTGGCGAGAATTGTGGTTTTACACTGGCAGAAGCTTCTCAATATATTGTGTTGATGGATGATCGATTAGCCTTAGAGTTAGGAACTGTCATATATGGTGGATTTCCAGGAACTTTTATTAATGCTGACGGTATTAAAAAATCGATCTCTGCCCCAGGTCCAGGTAATTTTCTTTGCTTTTCTAGAGCAGTATCATCCGCATCGAATCTTGTTGGTCATGATGTGATCAAGAAAAATAGTTTTGTTCATGCTCATGGTTCGAGCACTCCAGCAAATCGAGTAACGGAGTCAGATGTACTCGATCGAACAGCACAAGCATTTAACATTTTTGATTGGCCAGTAACAGCGATTAAGTCATATGTTGGTCATAGTATGGCAGCCGCAAGTGGAGATCAGGTTATATCAGCGTTGGGTACGTTCTCTTATCAAATAATACCAGGCATAAAAACAATCAATAAAGTTGCAGACGATGTCAATCAAGAGCGTTTAGAGTTTTTATTAGGAGATAGAAATTGTGAAGCTGATCCAATGCACGTGGCCTTTATTAATTCAAAGGGCTTTGGGGGCAATAATGCTAGTGGTTATATCATATCACCACAAAAAGTAGAGGAATTACTTGCGAGAAAATACGACGATGACATGTTGGCTGATTATAATGAAAAACGGATTGTGGCTATGCAAAGTGCGAAGACGTATGAAGAGCAAGCTGAGAGAGCAATCTTGGATGTCACTTATAAATTTGGTGAAGATCAGATTAATGAATCTGATATCAACATCTCATTTGATGGAATAACGATTCCTGGCTATGCTAGTAAAATTCGTTTTGATCTTTAATTTTGCATTAGAGAAAACAAAAAAGTCTCAAAAGAGGTTATAAAACTACTATCAATCATCTTAGCGTGACTTACTTTCTTGGTCTTTTTTGTTAGAAATCTGTTTTTTGTAGTATGGGTAATAAGAAATTGGCCACCATGAATAGCCACTAAATTTCCAGATTCTATATCTAGTAAAGCCCCACCTGAATTTCCAGATTTCGATACACAATTATGAAACAATAGACCATCTTCGTTGATCACTGGCGAGTAAATTTTTTTACAAGGTGTATAAAAGATAATTTTCTCATTTATCGCGTCATAACCAATTGAGAAGAAATTAATGGGATTTACCTCAATCTCTGTAAATCTGATTCCCGAAGATGGTATTTCATTGCTGGAATATAAAAAAACAAAATCATTTGTTGCTCTCACCACTGCATTATCTTTCGATTGAAATTTAGTCTCTGATATTTTATCTATATCAATCCTATTGAAGCGACTATTTTTCATGCGAATAGAGCACTTTTCAAATTGTTTGTCTGTTTTTTTGTTCAGAAGGTTGTGAGCTGCAGTGACAAAAATAGAGCCATTGATCTGTTCGTTGTTCGGTAACAGAAGTTTTGAAACAAGACCTCTAATTGCACCATCACATTCGATAGTCCCTAAAGAATTTTCTATGCGATTGAAGATTGCTTCAGCTTGATTCAATGGGTTTGCTTCTATTTTTTGTACTGTAATACTTAATAAAATTAAAAATAAATATCGCACTTTTATTTGCAATCTCCCCATTTTGACTGAGCGATACTCAATGCAACAATTGGTGCTGTTTCTGTACGTAAAATTCTTGGTCCTAGAGACAGTGGTTTGAATCCATGCTCGTCGGCCAGAAGACGCTCTTTTGGCGAGAACCCACCTTCGGGACCTGATAAAATACAAATTTCTTTCGGCTCTTTAGTAATTGCGGATAAAGTGTACTTGGCTGAAGGCTCCAACATAAATTTCGCATTCTCTGATCTTGTAGTGACAGTGCTAGAAAAGTTTCCAATCCAATGGATTTTAGGTGGTCCATCTCTATCGCACTGTTGGCAAGCACTAATGGCTATTTTTTCCCAGTGCTCAATTTTTTTGCTTTGATCTTTTGACCTAATTTTTATTTCTGACCGTTCTGATTGGATAGGTGTGATTGAGGAAACCCCAAGTTCTGTTAGTTTTTGTATTAAGTAATCGAACTTGCTGGCTCTTGAAATTGCGATTATTAAATTTACTTTTAGTGGCGATTCGTTATGTTTTTTCTCTTTAGATAAAACAGCTACATTTACGCTGTTTTTACTAATTTTATTGATGATTCCGAGATATTCATAACCAGATCCATTAAATAAGCGCACTTTCATACTCGTTTTGAGTCTTAGCACATTTTTTAGATAATGAGACTGATCACGATCTAATATGTATTCGTCATTCGAATCAATGATATCAAAGATAAAAATTCGAGGAACCCTCATGTGGATTCCTCGAATGCATTAGAGCACTTTTCTAAACTCTTGGAGTAACTCGGTTTAATACTTATAGTTGTCACCTTTGAATGGACCATTTAGTGATACACCTATATAGTCAGCTTGCTCTTCAGTAAGTCTTGTAATAGTACCTCCAAACCCAGCCACCATGTAACTAGCAACTTCCTCATCAAGATTTTTAGGTAACACTTCAACACGCAAATTTTTGATTTTCTCTTCTGTGGTTTTGTCGGCAAATTTGCGTTTAAAAAGCTCCATTTGTGCTAAAACTTGATTCGCAAACGAGCCGTCCATTATTCGACTCGGATGTCCAGTTGCATTTCCTAAATTTACTAATCGCCCTTCAGCTAGTAAAAGCAAGTGATCCTCTGAATTTTCGCTTCTATAAATTTTATGAACTTGCGGCTTTATTTCTTCCCATGACCAATTACTTCTCATGTATGCGGTATCGATTTCATTATCGAAATGTCCTATGTTTGCAACAACACAGCCACTTTTTAAATTACTGAGTATGTCTTTACCACAAACATTAAAATTACCTGTGCTAGTTACTAAAAGATCTGTGTTCTCTAGTAGTGTCGTGTCTACTCCATTGGAGGGATGCCCGTTAAGGTAGGTTGAAACAACTTCAAACCCATCAAGACACGCTTGCATTGCACATATTGGATCCACTTCAGTAACTTTTACAATCATCCCTTCTTGCCGAAGAGATTGGGCAGATCCCTTGCCGACATCACCATACCCTACAACAACTGCTTTTTTCCCCGACAATAGGTGATCGGTAGCCCTCTTTATGGCATCATTTAAGCTGTGCCTACATCCATACTTGTTATCACATTTTGACTTCGTTACTGAGTCATTTACGTTTATTGCAGGGACTTTAAGCTCGCCATTTTCCAACATTTCATATAATCGGTGAACACCAGTAGTCGTTTCCTCAGTAATGCCATGAATGTTGTCTAAAACTTGTGGAAATTTCTTATGAAGTAACGAAGTAAGATCTCCTCCATCATCGAGCACCATATTCGCATCCCAAGGTTTTCCGTCTTTCAGTACTTGTTGTTCAAGACACCAATCGTACTCTTCTTCGGTTTCACCCTTCCAAGCAAATACAGGAGTTCCTCCTGCTGCTATAGCTGCTGCTGCATGATCTTGAGTAGAAAATATATTGCATGAAGTCCACCTAACTTCAGCTCCTAAACTCTTTAATGTTTCAATTAGAACAGCTGTTTGGATAGTCATGTGAATACATCCAAGAATTTTCGCTCCTGCTAAAGGCTGTTCATCGTGATACTTGGATCTTAAACTCATCAATGCAGGCATTTCTGATTCTGCGATCGCTATTTCTTTTCGACCCCAGTCAGCTAGAGTAATGTCTGCTACTTTAAAATCATTGAAGTTTTGATTTAAATTCTCTGCAGTTGAATTCATTATTTTGGTCCTTTTTAATTGGTTTTATAAATATTTTTTTAGTACATCTAATTTGTCAGTTTTTTCCCAGGGAAGATCGATATCGTCTCTCCCAAAATGACCATATGCCGCAGTCTTCTGGTAGATCGGTCTTTTTAAATCTAGCATTTCGATTAATCCTCTAGGACGCAGATCAAATTCTTCCTTAACAATGTTTGCAATGACGCTATCTTCAAGCTTGCCAGTATTGTATGTATCAATGCTTATGGATGTAGGCTCTGAGACTCCTATTGCATACGATATCTGAATTTCACATTTTTCAGCTAATCCCGATGCAACAATATTTTTAGCTACATATCGACCTGCATAGGCTGCAGAACGATCAACTTTTGTTGGATCTTTGCCGGAAAAAGCTCCACCTCCGTGTCGTGCCATGCCCCCGTATGTGTCAACAATTATTTTTCTTCCCGTCAGACCACAGTCTCCTACAGGACCTCCTATAATAAATTGACCGGTTGGATTAATATGAAATTTCGTATCTTTATGTATCCATTGTTCAGGTAAAACCGGCTTAATTATTTCCTCTATAACACCGTCCTTAAGATCACTTAATGAAACATTTGGAGAATGTTGCGTTGACAAAACAACAGCATCTATTGATACGGGTTTACCATTTTCATATTTGAACGTGAGTTGACTCTTCGCATCCGGCCGTAGCCAAGGAAGTGTATTATTTTTCCTTACATCGGCCTGTTTCTTTACTAAAAGATGAGAGAAATGAATTGGAGCTGGCATAAGCGCATCGCTCTCGTCAGTTGCATAGCCAAACATCAAGCCTTGATCACCTGCTCCAACGTCCTTTGTTTCTGAGGCATCCACTCCCATAGCAATATCACCAGATTGTTTTCCAATTGCATTTAATACAGCGCAATTGTTTCCATCAAAGCCAACATCAGAGTTATCGTACCCAATATCGGTAATTACTTTTCTAACCACATCTTCAAGATCAACATAAGTATTTGTGCGAACTTCGCCAGCTATTATCGCCATTCCAGTCTTTACCATTGTTTCAACAGCAACTCTCGATTCGGGATCATCTTTTAAAATACTATCTAAAACTGCATCTGATATTTGATCTGCCATTTTGTCTGGATGGCCCTCAGAAACCGACTCAGAGGTAAATAAATTATAGTTTTGCATAATTAATCCTTATATTTTTTGAAAATATGTATTTGTGTTTTAAATCCATTTCGTTGATTAATAAAAACGCTCTCGATTTTTTCCATTTGCACGCTTTCAGCCCATACTTTGATAGTATCCGGTTCAAATCCTAACCAAAAATCTCCACATGATTTTTTTGCCCACTCTTGTTCGTGTGAACACAGTTCTGTTATCAAGAGATATCCATTTGAGGATAGAGCAGTTGCACAGTCCTTTATGATTTTGAGAGGATCGGGATTATGATGGAGAACCATATTAAGTGCGATAAAATCGATTTGGCCTAGGTATTCTTTTAGATTGTTAGTGTCACCTTCGCGAAAAGCAACATTTGTTAGGTTGTGCGCCGCTATTCTATTTTTACATTCTTTTATAATTTTATTCGCATTATCTATAGCGATAACGCTCTTAAAAAGCGAGCACATTTTTGGGAGAAACGCACCCAAGCCTGTGCCAATATCGACAGCTAAAGCTCCAGAGATTTGATATCTTTGTAAAAGGCTTATAATGGCGTCGCCATAATTGGACCAACTAGAGATTAAATCCTGATTTTCTTTGAAGAGTGTCGCATTATTGTTGAAAAATTTAATTGATGCATTCTCTCGCATTTTTTTTATTTTCTGGATATTTCTTTTCGTGCTGCTTTCTAATTTAAATTTGTTTATTGTTTTAAAAATTTCACAATGAAAGTTTTGTAGGTTTTCCATTGGTTGAACGTTATTTCTTTGATAGAAAATATTAGTCCCATCTCGCCTGGTAGAAACTAATGAGTTCTTTGACAATACTTTTAAATGGTGACTCATCGCAGGCTGTCCTACATTGAAAATTGAGCAGAGTTCGAGCACTCCGAATGCATCTTTTTGAAGAACTTTTAGTATCTCAATTCGCAAAGGATCTCCTAATGCTTTACATAGCGGGTTAAGAACCGATATATCTTTCGATGAAGTCGTATATTTAACATTTACCTGTGCCATCTTTTAATTATATCAAAATGTACTTATATAAACAAAAATTTATATACATATGGTTGCTGGTGTTTAATTCGGGTCAAAGATAAAATATCGGTCTACATGTTTTTGGTATCGATTATGAAATCTAAGAAAAAACTTGCTAATGCGATAAGAGCATTAAGCATGGATGCTGTTCAACGTGCCAATAGCGGTCATCCTGGAGCCCCAATGGGAATGGCCGATATAGCTGAAGTGCTTTGGAATGATTTTTTATCTCATAATCCGAATGATCCTAGTTGGATAAATAGAGATCGATTTGTTTTATCCAACGGCCACGGATCAATGCTTCTTTATTCGCTGCTTCATCTATCTGGATATGACTTATCCTTAGATGAGATAAAAAATTTTCGTCAGCTTCACTCAAAAACGCCAGGTCATCCTGAGTTTGGATATGCGCCGGGTGTTGAGACTACGACAGGGCCTCTGGGTCAAGGTTTGGCTAATGCGGTTGGTATGGCAATTGCTGAGAAAGTTTTAGCAGATCAGTTCAACAAAAAAGATCATCAGGTTATTGATCATTTCACCTATGTCTTCATAGGCGATGGTTGCTTGATGGAGGGAATCTCTCACGAGGTTTGCTCTTTAGCCGGAACACTCGGTTTGGGAAAGTTAATAGTCTTTTATGATGACAATGGAATTTCCATAGACGGTGAAGTAGATGCTTGGTTTAGTGATGATACGAAAAAGCGCTTTGAGTCTTATGGATGGCATGTACTTGATACTATTGATGGTCACAATAGTGAGGAAATTTCCCAAGCGATAATTGATGCGCAGAAGCAAGTAAATAAACCAACGCTAATTTGTTGCAAAACAATCATAGGCTTTGGTTCTCCAAATAAGCAGGGGAAGGAAGATTGCCATGGTGCAGCACTCGGAGAGGAGGAGGTAAAATTAACTCGTAAGGCTTTAGGTTGGGAATATGATCCATTTGTTATTCCACAGGGAATTTACGACAAATGGGATGCAAAAGTTTCTGGGAAAAAGAAAAATGATGAATGGGATCTATTATTTTCTTCATATTCAGATCACTATCCAGAATTAGCTGCTGAATTAAAGCGGAGAATGGAGGGAAGATTGCCAGAGCACTTTGATCAACTCTCTAATGATTACATTATTCAGTGCCAAGAGAAGGCGGAAAAAATAGCATCTCGAAAAGCGTCACAGAATTGTTTAAATGCCTTTGGTCCATTGTTACCTGAGCTGCTTGGAGGCTCCGCAGACCTTGCGGGTTCTAACCTTACAATCTGGAATGGTTCAAAACCAATAGACTCAAATGATGCTTCAGGTAACTACATTTTTTATGGCGTTAGAGAATTTGGTATGTCGGCTATCATGAACGGAATTTCGCTCCATGGGGGATTTATTAATTATGGCGCGACTTTTTTAATGTTTATGGAATACGCTAGAAATGCAGTAAGGATGGCGGCTCTAATGAAGAAGAGAAGTATCTTTATATATACTCATGACTCTATTGGTTTAGGGGAGGATGGTCCCACTCATCAGCCTGTAGAGCAAATGACTGCACTACGAGTTACACCGAACTTAAATTCATGGCGACCTTGCGATACTGTTGAATCTGCTGTCGCATGGAAACACGCGATCCAAAGAGATAACGGACCTACTGCGCTGGTTTTTAGTCGGCAAAGTTTAGAACCTGTAAATCGGACAAGTGAGCAAGTGAGTGCAATAGTAAAAGGAGGATATATTTTGTATGACTGCCCTAAACCTGAGCTTTTGTTCATAGCAACTGGATCTGAGGTGGGATTAGCAATGCAAGCCGCAGAGCACTTGGGATCAGAGGGTGTTAGGGTACGAGTTGTCTCTATGCCTTGTGCAGAAATTTTTAGCGAACAGAGTCAAGAATATCAAAACACTGTCTTACCTCCAGAAATTACAAATAGAATCGCCGTGGAAGCCCTCCATAAAGATTATTGGTATAAATTTGTTGGTCTTTCAGGTCGTATAATTGGGATGGATCGTTTCGGAGAGTCAGCGCCTGGCAATCAGCTGATGTGTGAATTTGGTTTTACCAAAGAAAACCTTGTTTCTACTGCCAAAGAGATGCTCTCTTAAGTGCTTAGGGTCGCTATAAATGGCTTTGGCCGAATTGGTAGGTCATTACTCCGTGCTTTTTTTGAAAATGAATCTAAGCATAATTTTATTATTGCTGCTGTCAATGAGATCGCATCAATACAAACTATGGGTCATCTAACTCGTTATGATTCAACCCATGGTAAATTCAATGGTTCAATAGAAGTTTTTAAAAACTCTTTATCAATAAATGGCTCTAACATTAAGGTTTTTCATCATAAAAGCCTCGATAATCTCCCATGGGCAGATCAAAATATAGATGTAGTCATCGAGTCCAGTGGTTCCTATTCAAAACGAAAGCAAGCAGAGAGTCACATCATATCAGGAGCTAAAAAAGTTTTGTTTTCTCAACCAGCAGATAAAAATGTTGATAAAACAATTGTTTTTGGCGTCAACCAAGACCTTTTAGATAGCTCGGATGAGATCATTTCTGGTGCTTCATGCACAACAAATTGCGTGGTTCCTGTGATTAAAATAATCAATGATCAGCTAGGTATAGAGAGTGGCGTAATTACAACCATACACTCTGCTATGAATGACCAACCTGTGATTGATGCATACCACCATACTGACTTAAGAAAGACAAGAGCAGCAATGCATTCGGTTATTCCTGTTGATACTGATCTGGCACTGGGTATCGACCGGGTGATGCCTAATTTGAAAGGTAAGTTTCAAGCTCAGGCTATGAGAGTGCCCACAATAAATGTTTCTGCAATTGACTTGTCAGTTTTAACCTCTAAAGATACAACTGTTGAGCACGTTAATTCAATACTTTTATCAGCATCTCTAGAGGAGTATTTTGGTATTCTGGGTTACACGGACGAGCCTCTAGCATCTTGTGATTTTGTGCATGATTCGAGGAGTGGAATAGTTGATTCCTGTCAGACAAGAGTAAGTGGGAAGAGGCTTATTAAAATTCTTATCTGGTTTGATAATGAGTGGGGATATGCAAATCGTTTGCTTGATATTATTGACTGTTGGCAAAACAAATGCTGACGATGGATCAAGTAAATATGCGTAACCAACGAGTCCTCATTCGTTTGGATTTAAACGTTCCGCTTGAAAGCGGCATGATTACCAGTTTCATAAGAATAAATAAAGCATTGCCTACTTTAAAAAAAGCTTTGTCGATAGCAAAGAAAGTGATTGTAATGTCCCACTTAGGTCGACCTCAGGAGGGGAAATTTGAAAAAAGATATTCCTTAGAGCCAATAGCGAAATATTTAGGAGAAAAATTAGATTTAACAGTTTCAGTATGTTCTAGTTTTTCAGAAGTTTCAGATATGGTAGGAAAGCTAATTCTTCTTGAGAATGTAAGATTCAATCGGGGAGAAAAATCGAATTGTGAGAAGCTTTCAAAAAAGTATGCATCCTTATGTGATATTTTTGTCATGGATGCGTTTGCGACAGCCCATAGAGAGCAAGCTTCGACTCAAGGAGTGGCAAGATACGCAAGTAAAGCGTGCATTGGACCTCTCCTTCAAAAAGAAATAGAAAGCTTGAATAAGTGTTTTGATAATCCTGAAAGACCTGTTTCAGCAATTGTTGGTGGATCGAAAGTTTCCTCTAAATTGGGGGTTCTCGAGAATTTATCACAAAGGGTAGATTATTTAATTGTTGGCGGCGGTATAGCGAATACATTTCTTGTCGCTGCAAACAAAAAGATTGGTAAATCATTATATGAAGAGAAGCTCGTAAAAAGAGCGAAAAAAATTATGGAATTAGTTGAGGTTGTTGTCCCAATGGATGTAGTGGTAGCTAATGACCTGTCAGACACAAGTGTAGGTAGTATTAAAATGGTAGATAATATTCATTCACATGAGATGATATTGGATCTAGGCCCTGAGACTGTAGAAAAGATCTCAAAAATAGTAAAAAATTCTAAAACAATTATTTGGAATGGACCGTTGGGTGTATTTGAAATCGAACAATTTAGTAAAGGTACCAAAAATGTTTCCCTAGCAGTTGCTGAAAGTAAAGCATTTTCTGCTGCAGGTGGTGGCGATACAATCGCTGCAATTGAGAAATACAATATTGCGCGAGACATATCATATATTTCCACTGGCGGTGGTGCTTTTTTGAAATTTTTAGAAAGTGGCAGTTTGCCTGCACTTAAAATTCATCCAGAAAATCACCATTAAGAATTTCGATTTGGAGAAATACTTTGGAAATAGTTGATTATTCAGGCATATACCAAGTAGCAATTCCTTTAGTTTTATTTTTTATATGTTTTGAGGTTATGTTCTCGGCATTTAAAAATATCCGTGTATATGACTTATCAGATTTCCTAGGAACTATGGGTCTACTTGTTGGAAATGTATTTGTCGCCTTATTAATTCAAGGATCGGTTCTATTTTTATATTTTAACTTGTACGAATTCAGGCTTTTCAACTTTGCGAATCAAATTCCTATTTTCTTTCTTTGGATAACAACTTTTATTGCGATTGATTTTGTTTTTTATTGGTATCACCGATTATCTCATCGAGTGCGTATATTGTGGGCAATTCATATGAATCATCATTCAAGCACTGAGATGAACTTTTCCGTTTCATTTCGTCAAGCATGGTTTGGTCCAATATCAAAGGTACCTTTTTTCGTAAGTCTTCCGCTTTGTGGGTTCGATCCAGCTGTTACGGCAGTTGCGGGAGTGATTTCAACATTTTGGGGTGTGATAGGACATACCCAGATCATTGGTAAATTAGGATGGATCGATGGTATTTTTAATACTCCATCAAATCATCGAGTGCATCATGGGAAAAATACTCAATACATTGATAAGAATTATGGAAATTTATTAATTATATGGGATCGTTTTTTTGGGACTTACCAAAAGGAGGAGGAAAAGGTTATTTATGGTTTAACTGAGGATTTGTGCACCAATAACCCTATTGAAATAACCTTTCATACATGGCGAGAGATACTTGAGGAAATTCGTAGGGCTAAATCTTGGAATCAAATTATAAAAATCATAATTGGACCTCCATATTCCAAAATTAAGTCAAGCAGTATCGACAGCAAAGAATCTAGAAATGCTGCGACTTTATGATCTGGTTGAAAACCTGACATGCGTGCGACGAAACAAAAAACGACAACATTTATTTTACTATTTACCAGTATTTTAATTTTTCCTTTAAGCGTGGAATCTAAGTCGCCATATCTTTTTGTACTCGGAGTCGGACAAGATGGTGGAGCACCACAAGCAGGATGTTTCTCTTTAAAATGTGTTTCTGAATGGAAAACAAATCAGAGGGTTTTCCCAACTTCGTTGGCATTAATAGACCCGGTTGGCAAGAAATATTTATTTGAGGCAACTCCAAATTTGCCAGAGCAAATGATTATTCTTGAAAAAGAGGCGCCTTCGAACCAATTTTTATTAGATGGAGTTTTTATTACTCACGCTCATATTGGTCATTATGCGGGCTTAATTTTTTTTGGTCGAGAGGTCATGGGTTCAAAAGGTATCCCTTTGTATTTAATGCCTGAAATGGAGAACTTCATAAGAAGTAATGGGCCTTGGAGTCAACTGGTAAAACTTAGAAATGTCGAAATTAAACAGTTAAAAGTAAATAAGTCGATAGAGCTATCAAATGTCGCTATTACACCTTTTTTAGTGCCCCATCGTGACGAATTTTCAGAAACCGTAGGATTTTCAATAAGAGGCCCGAATAGAAAGGCGATATTTATTCCAGACATAAACAAATGGTCTGAATGGGATCAAAGTTTGATTGAAGTAGTAAAAGATTCAAATTATGTTCTCATTGACGCGACATTTTATAAAGATGGAGAATTACCTGGCAGAGATATGTCCAAAATTCCTCACCCCTTCGTCACTGAATCGATGTCACTGCTTTCAAAGCTACCTTATCGAGAGAGAGGTAAAGTTTGGTTTATTCATATGAACCATACAAATCCCTTGCTTAATGTTGACAGCGAGGAAAGTAAATTTGTGAAAAACAAGGGTTTTAACATTGCGAGAAGAGGTGACAGATTTATCCTGTAGCCTTATGCGAGAGAGAAGTCTTCAGCCTTTGACAGCCAGTTTCTTACAAGTTCCTTACCATAGCCAGGATCATTATCGCTAATATTCTTAGCGTCTTTTTTTGCCTGAGTTAATAATGATGCATCTCTTGGTAGTTCAGCTATTTTGAAAAAGATATCACCTGTTTGACGAGTACCTAAAATCTCTCCGGCACCTCTGAGTTCTAAATCTGCCTCTGCTATCTTAAATCCGTCATTTGTTTCACGCATTATTTGCATTCTTTTTTGCCCAATAGTAGATAGTTTGTCATACATTAATATACAAAAACTTTCTACATCTCCACGACCAACTCTTCCCCTTAACTGGTGTAATTGCGATAAACCAAGACGCTCAGCATTCTCAATTATCATTACTGTAGCATTTGGTGCATCTATACCAACTTCAATTACAGTGGTAGCTACTAAGAGACTTACTTCCTTTTTTTTGAACTTGTTAATTATGTCAATTTTTTCTTTTGCTTTTAATCTTCCATGGATCAAACCAATCGATAATTCAGGTAACGCTAATTTCAATTCGGCACTAATAACCTCTGCAGCTTGTGCTTCAAGATTATCTGACTCTTCGATTAACGTGCATACCCAGTAGGCTTGATTTCCTTCAAGAATGATATCTTTGATTTTTCTTATTACTTGGTCTCTTCTATTCCCACTGATTATGGACGTATTGATTGGTTTTCTGCCTGGGGGCAGCTCATCAATTACTGAAAAGTCTAGGTCGGCATATGCACTCATTGCAAGCGTTCTAGGAATTGGAGTGGCAGTCATAATCAGTTGGTTAGGTAATTGAGAAGTATCCAACTGCGCTTGAAACCCTTTCTTTAAAAGAGCTAAACGTTGACCGACACCGAAACGATGTTGTTCATCTATGATGATCAAGCCTAAAGCATGAAATTTTACATTCTCTTGGAAGAGTGCATGAGTTCCAATAATAACGTTTATTGAACCATTTTCTAATTTTTGATTAATTTTTGTGCGGTTGGTCCCCTTAATTTTACCGGATAAGAGCTCCACCTTATAATCGAAGGGGGCTAACCATTTAACAAAATTTTGTCGATGCTGTTCAGCAAGTATTTCCGTTGGTGCCATCAATGCAATTTGTTTGTTATTCGCCAGTACCTGAAGTGCGCAGAAGGCAGCAACCACCGTTTTACCGGATCCAACATCTCCTTGGATAAGTCTTAGCATTGGTTTCGAAGATGATATATCGGTGGCTATCTCTGAAACTACTCGATGCTGGGCATTAGTCATTTGAAACTCTAAGTTTTTGAGAAAAATTTCCTCGAATTTAAGGTTTCTTTTAATTGGGGGAGATATAAAATTTTTGATTGTCTGTCTTTGAGTAAGAAATCCAATCTGAAAAGCGGTAAGCTCCTCAAGTGCTAATTTTTTTTGTATTGGATTAATACCTAATTCAAGACTTTTTAAATCAACATCCGCAGGTGGATTGTGAAGAAATTTAAGATCTTCAAATTGAGATATTTGACTACTTATTGGCTTTAAATGTTCGAAAACTAACTTACTAATTTGTCTGAGTTTATTTTGCGAAATTCCTGAAGTACTCGGATATATGGGACTTAACGTCCTATCAAGAGGAGGCAATTTTTCTACTGCTCCTAAGATATATTCTGGGTGATAAAATTCAAGTCCAGATGGTCCTTTTTGAGCCCTTCCAAAACACCGTATATGAGAACCCGTTTTTAACTGATTTTTTTGTGAATTACTGAACCGAAATAATCTCATTACTATTGAGCCTGTATTATCGGTAACTTTACAAATAAACGATCTCTTTCTGCCAAAAACTACGGCATTGGACTCAATAAAGCCTTCAATAACTGCGTAATGATTAGCATTTATGTCTTTAATAGCCGTTAGTTCGGTTCTATTGACATATCGCAGGGGCAGGTGAAAGAGTATATCTGAGTAAGTCAATAGACCAATTTTTTCAAGCTTTTCAGATATTTTTGGACCCACTCCTTCTAAAGTTTGAAGAGACGCGTGCCTAGTAATTTGACCTATCATTTCTTAAATTTGGTATAAACAGTTAGAATTTATAATACCAGAGGAAGTAATAAGCAAGCTTAGTGCGGCTTAAAATATTAGATAGTCGTGTATCAAAAATAGTGATGGGAATTCTACTTTGAAAATATTGTGGTTGGGTTGCGGTGATATTGGTAACCGATTTGGTAAATATGTCTGTGATTCTCATCAATGTTTTGGAGTTCGTCGTCAGATAGCTAATGTTCAGCCGCCTCTAATCCCTATTTTCGCAGATATTTTAGACAGAGAGAATATGCACTCTGTTATGTCTAACGATTTTGATATTGTTATCGTGACACTCACGCCAGACGAATACAGTCCTAGTGGATATTGGACTACATATTTTGAGGGAGCTTCCTCAATTAAGTACGCGTTGGACAATGCTTTAAAGAAGCCAAAGTTAGTTATTTGGGTTTCTAGCACAAGGGTATATCGGGATGCGAATGAAGCTACAGTTGATGAGAGCACTCCATTAGTAAATTCTGATGAGTATGTTAAGGCACTTATTTGTGCAGAAAACAAAATTAACTCTTATGACGGAAAAACGGTGATCATTAGATTTTCAGGGATATATGGTGAACACAGATGTCATCTGCTTCACAGTGTTTTAAATGGATTCGGTGGTAACGTATCCTCAGATACTTGGACTAATCGTATCCACATAGAAGATTGCGTAAGGTTTATCGCTTTTCTTGTAGACAGATATGTAGATGGTTCGGTACTAGAAAATCTTTATATTGGTACTGATAATGTTCCAGTGAAACAGACTGATATTAGATTTTGGTTAGCTAAAAAGTTGAATGTGACTTTGGATAAAAAAATTGAGGGTTCCCATAAAGGCTACAGGTTAAAAAATAATTTGCTATTGGGCACAGGATTTAAGTTGAAATATCCCTCTTACAAAGAAGGTTACGAGAATATCATTGAAAAGATAGATCTAAACCTACCTTAAATTAGAGCACCATTACACCATCCATTTCTATTTTGGCATCTCGTGGTAATTGTTTAACACCAATTGCAGCTCTTGCGGGAAAAGGTTCAACCATATTTTTTTTCATTACCTCGTTAACTAGCTGAAAGTCACTCAAATCTGTTAAAAAGATATTTAGTTTCACAATATTTTTGAGTGTTCCACCAGCAGCCTCGCAAACTGCAGACAAATTTTTAAAGACTTGAGTCGCTTGATCCACGATATCTGAACCGACAAGTTCCATTGTTTCCGGAACGAGGGGGATTTGACCTGACAAATAAACGGTGTTGTTCACTTTGATTGCTTGCGAATAGGGTCCGATAGCAGCAGGAGCTTTTTGAGTTTCTATTACTGCTTTATTTGCCATACTTTTGCCCTTTCAAATTATGCTAATGTGTTTTTAACTCGATGAACACGATGAACAGGTTTTAGACTTCGTGTTCGTCTCATAATTTTTGCCAGGTGTGCTCTATCTCGAACAGTTAGAACAATATTAATAATACTAGTATATGCATCTTTCTCAGTAACACTAATTTGATCTATTGTAGCGTCTGCCTCTGTAATTCTGGATGCGAGTGCCGCTATGAATCCTCTTTCAGGCCGAAGTTCCACTTTGAGTTCAACAGCAAATTCTCCCTTCACGACAGAAGACCAAACTAAAGGCATACATTTCTCGGGATTCTTCCTAATTTCTTTAAGATTTCTACATGCATCTCGATGGATAACAAGACCTTTCCCTGGCGTTAAATGCCCAAGAATTGGATCTCCCAGAATTGGACGACAACATTTTCCATATTGCACTATTAGTCCTTCAGACGAATCGATCACAACCGGTGAGTCAGAATTTTTTTTCTGCTCTGTTGTTTTTCTTTTGTCAGCTGGAACTAAGATATTTGCTACAGCAAATGGCACTCGGTTACCCAAACCAATCTGTTGAAGTACAAATTCAAAAGTGGAGGATTTGGTTTCCTTCAGTAATTTTTTAATCTGAGATTTTTTGAGTTCTTTGTAGTTAGTACCAATATTTTTAAGTGCTTGGTCTAAAAGTCTTTTCCCTAGTTCCACGGATTCATCATGTTGTTGATTTTTCAAGAAATGTCTTATTGCACTTCTCGCCTTTGATGTGACCACGAAGTTTAACCAATTTGGATTTGGTTGAGCGCCTGGAGTATTTATTATTTCAACCTTTTGTCCACTCTCTAAAGGTTCAGAAAGTGGTGTAAGTTCACCATCTACATGACACGCAATACAACTATCACCCAAGTCTGTATGTAGTGAGTATGCAAAATCTATAGGCGTTGCTCCACTTGGGAGTTCGATAATTTTGCCTTGTGGCGTGAATACATATACTTCATCAGGGAATAGGTCTGATTTCACATGCTCTAAAAATTCCAGTGAGTTTCCAGCTTGTCTTTGCATTTCAAGTAAATCCTGTACCCATCTGGCTGCTTTTCTTTGACTGACTTCTATGTTGTTTTTCCCAGATTTATATTCCCAGTGCGCTGCAATCCCGTAGTTAGCCATTTCATCCATTTCCCTCGTGCGTATCTGAACTTCGATAACAACACCATGCATACCGACAAGAACTGTGTGGAGTGATTGATAACCATTCGCTTTTGGTATCGCAATGTAATCCTTAAACTCCCCGGGAACTGGTTTGTATATATTGTGGACTATGCCCAAGGCTCTGTAGCAATCATCAACATTTTCAACAATTAGGCGAAAGGCAAAAACATCCATAACATCTCTAAAGTGCTTCTTTTTCTCTCGCATCTTTTTGTAGATGCTCCAGAGGTGCTTCTCTCTACTTTTTACTTTTGCATTTACATTTTCTTTATTTAGTCGAATTTCCATTGACTCATGGATTTCGGTAATGAGCTCTTTTCGATTTTTTCTGGATGATCTGAGGGCTTCACGCAGGCGACGATAACGCAGTGGATACATTGCAGCAAAACCAAGGTTTTCGAATTCAAGCCTAACATCGTTGATACCTAGTCTTTGCGCGATTGGTGCGTAGATATCGATCGTCTCTCGGGCTATCCGCCTTCTTTTTTCTGTAGATAGGACGCCAAGCGTTCTCATATTGTGTAAACGATCTGCGAGTTTGACCATTACTACACGTATGTCTTTAGACATTGCTAAAGTCATTTTCTGAAAGCTGTCTGCTTGTTGCTCCGCTCTTGAAGCAGTCTCTATTTCACTTAGTTTGCTTACACCATCGACCAATGATGCTACTGTGCGTCCAAACCGTCGTGATATTTGATTCTTGGTAACGCCGGTGTCCTCGATCACGTCATGCAACAATGCCGCCATTAAGCTCTCATGATCCATTTTCATATCGGCTAAGATACTGGCAACTGCTACAGGGTGAGTAATGTAAGGATCGCCACTTTCTCTTAGTTGCCCAACATGACATTCTTCTGAATAGAGATATGCCTTTTCTATTGCAGTAATTTCATCACTGGGGAGGTAGGTGGAGAGCTTATCTGTTAGTCCATTTAACATGAGTAAGGTCTCTCACGAAATCGTTCACTATCTATTCTGAATCGGTTTCTGACTCGGAATTATCGCTCGTGTCAGTTGGCGCATCGTCCTCAGATGTTTCAGAGGTATCTGCCTCGGTCTCAAGACTATCTTCGTCTAGGATATCAAAATCTTTTGGAACTTCGGTGAGAATATCTGCATTAACAAGCCCTTCTTCAATTTCTCTCAGAGCAATAACTGTTGGCTTGTCATTTTCTTCAGGAACAAGCGCTGGCTTTCCCTCAACTGCTATCTGCCGCGCACGTTTTGAACCTACCATTACTAGTTCAAACCGGTTTTCTACATTTTCTAAACAATCTTCTACTGTAATTCTAGCCATAACTTTTCCTTCTTTATATTCCCCAATATTTTACCGAATTAAATTTATTACAACAATCAACCAATTATAAAAAGTGGGAAAACATGTCACCTTGAGGTTGTCAGTTTAGTAACTTCGTTAAAACATCAGAATAATTAAGATTAGATATTTTATTCTTTTCTGAATCAATTATTGATAAAAGTTCTCGAACCGATATGTCAAAATCTTGATTGATAATAAAGTAATCAAAATCAATACAGTGCTTTATTTCATTTTTTGCAAATGTAAGACGCCTGGAAATTGTTTTGTCGTCATCCTGCGCCCTTTTTTTTAATCGATCCTCAAGATCTTGCATGGACGGAGGCAAGATAAAAATGCTGGTGGTAGAGCTAAATTGCTTCCGCACTTGGGCTGCGCCTTGCCAGTCTATTTCCAGTATGACATGAAGGCCAGCGTCCGTGATTTTTTTTACAGATTTTCGTGATGTTCCATATTTGTGGTCATAGATGATTGCATGTTCTATAAATTCATCTTTACAGATCATTTCGTCAAATTCATTTTTTTGTATAAAAAAATAATCCACACCATCTTTTTCTTTTGGTCGAGGCAGACGAGTTGTGTGCGAAATGCTCACCTTGATATCGGAACGCATATCTGTCACGTGGCTAATCAAGCTGGTTTTTCCTGCTCCTGAGGGAGCAGAAATTATAAATAGACGTCCTTGTTTCATACTTATGTAAGAAATTGATTTCTTTAATTCTAACACTATCAAAACATTCAGTATTTAGAAAATTAAAGTTTTTGCAGTATCATTATTTCAAACCTATTTTACGTATTTATTTACTATGAAAAATAAGGGCAAATTATCACTTGAGCGATATACCGAGGAGGCTAGACAGCTTTGCCCTATCTACACAGTAATTGGCTTGGAAGCGAAAAGCTTGATAGATAATGTCTATAAGTGTTACACCCCTTTGTGTGATTATACTAAAAATCACTTAAACATTATGCATGCAGGCCCCATCTGGATGACGGCAGAGTATTTAGGTGGTTTAGTTGTTATGCACAATTGTGAAAGCTCACAATTTCAGCCAGTTGTCGCAAATTTGGAAATCAATTTCATAAATCCAGCAAATAGCGGAATATATGGTGAATTGGAGTTTGATGAGATTGCTGTAAGGGCATTGAGGCAAGATCTTGAATCCTCTGGACAGCATAAATTTGAAACAAAAGTTATTATTCGAGATGAGGCTGAACAAATAATTGCGAAAGCTCAAGGTATTTATGTAGTACGCAATTTTTTAGATGCTGTCTGATCAGGTGATCTGATTTAGGAACAAATTTTGAGAATTAAACACCAATTATTAACGTTTTTATCGAGTTTAAGTGCACTTTTTCTTGGGGGTTGTTTGCTCGGGCCATTGACTCCTGGAGAGGAAGCGGCTGAGCTATCAAAATATTGCTCGTCAGCTGCTTCACGATTACCTGAAGCCAATGAAATCACTATGAGTGATGAGACGTTAGTATCTTTTGGTGAGTGCATGTCTGACCATGGCTATATCGATCAGATTCATAGAGATCATTAGGTTTAATTATTCAATATTTTGAACTTGCTCTCTGATTTGTTCTATTAAAACTTTCAATTCAATTGCAACTTTACTGGTGAATTCAGACAGTGATTTTGAGCCAATGGTATTGGCTTCTCTGTTCATCTCTTGCATTAGAAAATCCAATTTTCTGCCAATTGCATTATCGGTATCTAAAAGCCTTATCACCTCACTACTGTGAGATCTTAACCTAACAATCTCTTCGTCAATATCCGAACGATTTGCCAAAAGTACCATTTCTTGATCGAGTCTATCTCTATCAATTTGCACTGCTAGATCGGATATCCTTTTTTCTAGTCTTTTTCTATTCAAGTCAAGTAGTCTTGGGAGCTCTTTCTCTAAACTTTCTAGATGGACCTCTATGAATTTAATTTTTTCAGTTATATCTTTTTTTAATTTTTTACCTTCTATTTCTCTGAACTCTTTTAATTTTTTTATAGTTTCTTTGAACCCTTCAAGGCAGAACTTTTCTAGACCACTTGACTCTACGGGTTTCTGATTTAAAACCCCTGGGAGATTCAGAACATCAGTGATAGAAATTTTGTCTGGTTCTCCTACTTTGCTTTTGACCTTTTGCATCAAGTCCAAGTAATTTTCAAGCTGCGCTTGATCAATTTTTGTTTCACTGAGTACCGTGTTTTCATTGATGATAATTGAACATTCAACCTTACCTCTTACTAACGCCTCTTTTAAAAGATCACGCATTTGAAGTTCAAGCTTTTTGAAAAGCTCTGGAATTTTAAAGTTAATTTCTATAAATCGGTGATTTACTGATTTTAATTCAAAAATTAATGAGCCGAACTCACTATTAACATCAATCCGGCTAAATGCAGTCATACTATTTGGCATTAATTCTCCCTATTAAGTGTGTGTGCTTATATTATCAAAGCAATGCTTATAGGTGATACACTTAGTGTAAAAAATGAGAGGAAATTAGTTTTGAGACATGATGGACGTCAACCTCACGATTTGAGAGATTTGAAAATTTCCCGTGATTTTCTCAGCACTGCGGAGGGATCTGTTCTAATTGAGATTGGAGGAACGAAAGTGCTTTGCACTGCAAGTATTGAGGAGTCTGTACCTAGATTTTTAAGGGGTAAAAATTCTGGCTGGATAACTGCAGAATACGGCATGATTCCTCGATCTACTAAAACTAGAATGGATCGTGAGTCTGTTAGAGGAAAGCAGAAAGGACGCACTCAAGAAATTCAGCGCCTAATAGGGCGCTCATTGAGAGCAGCTGTAGATTTGTCCAGACTCGGAGAACGGACTGTATTTATTGATTGTGATGTGATTCAAGCAGACGGAGGCACAAGAACTGCCTCAATTACAGGTGCATGGGTAGCATTAAACGATGCAATGAATAGCCTCGTTGTCAGCGAAGCAGTGATAGAAAGCCCCATGACTAATCAAATTGCTGCTGTATCTGTTGGGATAGTAAATAATATACCAGTGCTTGATTTGGATTATGTTGAGGACTCAAGTGCCCAGACAGATATGAACGTGGTCATGAATGAAAGTGGTTTATTTATTGAAATTCAAGGCACTGCTGAACATGATCCTTTTAGTACCAGTGAACTAAACGGAATGTTGGAATTAGCTAAAGTGGGAATACAAGAGTTGTTGGAATTACAAACTAAATCTTAGAGATTTAAATATGACATGTTATAAAGAGAATTTCATTGAGACAGCCCTGAGTTGCGGAGCTCTGAAATTCGGGACTTTCAAGCTAAAATCTGGAAGAGTATCTCCCTATTTTTTTAATGCCGGCAAATTCAATTCGGGTAGAGCTTTAAAAGATTTAACTAATTGTTACGCGGCCGCCCTCTCAGAATCGGATTTAAATTTTGATATGTTATTTGGACCAGCCTATAAAGGCATACCATTGGTTTCAGGCTTAGCAATTGCCCTGAGTGAAGAGTATAAAATTGATATACCTTATTGTTTTAATCGGAAAGAGGAAAAAAAGCACGGGGAAGCTGGGTTGACGATTGGTGCGACGCTCAGTGGTAACGTGGTAATAGTTGACGACGTAATTACAGCAGGCACCGCTATAAAAGAGTCAATAAATCTAATTGCCTCAGCAGGTGCAAATGTCACTGGTATCATAGTGGGCTTAGATAGAAAGGAAAAGGGCCTTACTAAATACTCTGCGATACAAGAGATTCAACGAGATTATGAAATTCCAATTGTGAGCATTGTGGATATCGACGATATTATACAGCACGTTGCACAACATGAA
>ENA-OSEY01000100-OSEY01000100.1-marine-metagenome-genome-assembly--contig:-NODE-100-length-58989-cov-12.135117_pt1 | contig 58989 bp, 60 predicted proteins | sample MGYA00248465_ERZ534230 | MGnify/ENA primary metagenome ERZ534230 (study PRJEB26409, sample SAMN06344110) | marine metagenome | isolation source: Sea water from surface | place: Atlantic Ocean:Southern... | reverse complement strand
TCATCTAAGCCATCTAATCCAACTGTAACGGTTTCGCCTGGACAGTCTTCTATTGGTTGAAGTCCTTTATCTACTTTTATGCCTGGAAGTGCACCCTGATCTGATATTAAATCTCTTAAGAAAGTTCCATCTGAAGCAGACTGTCTAATTGTTTCATCAAACAAAATTACTCCACCAATATTTCCATTCATACCCTCAGATCTAAACAGCATTTCTCTATAATCTCTTCTATTTTCTTCAGTGGACTCAACACCAATTGAATCAAATCTTTTACCACAAGTTGGATTACTTTCATCAGCTGCCAAAATACCTTTGCCATCTGAAACTATGTAGGTTGCTATTTCTTCTAGTGTCATTCTATCTCTCCGTATTTTTAGCGTTTAAAGCACTTATTGATGGAAGAGTCTTACCTTCCATAAATTCTAAAAAAGCGCCTCCACCCGTAGAACAATATGATACATCATCTGTATTAATATACTTATTAATAGCTGATAGTGTTTCTCCACCGCCTGCAATAGAAAATGCTGAAGATTTTGCTATTGTTTCAGATAAATCTCTTGTTCCTTGTTCGAATAATTTATTTTCAAAAACACCCATTGGACCATTCCAAAGAATAGTTTTAGCAGAATCCAAAATTGAATAAGTTTCCTCTTTAAGCAGTAAATCTAAAATCATTTCATTATCTTCAATCTCATCAAGAGATTTTTTTTGAATATTTTTACCCTCAAAAGTCTCTGAAGTTATAACTTTATCGGGTAATACAATTTTATTTTTCTCAAGAATGCTTTTAGCAATGTCCAACATAGATTCTTCATATAGTGACTGTCCAATTTTAAATCCAGCAGCTTTGATAAAAGTATTAGCTATACCTCCACCAACAATTATATTTTGTGCTTCATTATTAATAGACTTTATTAGTTCTAACTTAGTTGATACTTTTGCTCCTCCAATAACCGCAATATATGGATTTTCATAATTATTGAGGACTTTCGTTAGATTCCTGTTTTCTCTCTCTAGCAAAAAGCCTGCGCATGCTATGTTTGCTTGTTCTATTGCTGAGTGCGTAGATGCCTGTTCTCTATGTGCAGTACCAAAAGCATCAAAAACATAAATATCACCAAGACTTGCTAATATTTTTCCAAGCTTTGCAGAATTACTTTTTTCACCTTCAAAAAATCTAATATTTTCTAAAAGCTGTACATTAAATTTGCCATTAAAAATATCTTTTGATTCTAGAGAATTAATCAGCTCACATTTTTCATTAAAAAGATTGCTTATATATTCTGCAACAGGCTGCAAAGAGAATTTTTCCTCAAAATTTCCTTCAGAAGGCCTACCAAGATGACTAATTAACAAGATTCTTGCATTGTTACTAAGAGCGTGTTCAATTGTAGGCAAACAGGCTTTTATTCTTGTTGCATCAAGAACCTCACTATCTTTCAAAGGTACATTCATGTCGACCCTAATTACTAGGTTTTTATCTGCGATATCTAAAGAAGATAAATTAATCATTTATTAATGATTTTGCAGTTTTGATAACGTTATCAGTATTAAATCCAAAATGATTTAGTAACTCACTGCCAGGTGCGGACTCCCCAAATGTTTCAATACCTATGACTTTATCATTTCTGTTTAAAATCCTGTACCAAGAATTAGGATGAGCACATTCAACCACTAAAACAGGCTTTTCAGGATTAATGATCTTATTTTGATACTCTTTATCTTGGTCTAAGAAAATATCTAGACAGGGCATTGATACAACATTTGCATTAATTGAATCATTCTTCAACTCTTTTGCAGCATCTAAAGCTAACTGAACTTCACTTCCAGATGCAACAATTGTTAAATCAAAGTCATCGCTTTCCTCCAATAAATATCCTCCCATATCAATCATAGATATTTGGTCAGGAGACCTCTTTATCGCTGAGGTTCCCTGTCTGCTATAAATCAAACAAGTTGGCGTCTTTTGAGAGCTAACAGCACTTTTCCATGAAACAGCTGTCTCTACAAGATCAGCTGGACGCCAGTTATTTAAATTAGGAGTGGATCTTAAAGTCACCATATGCTCAATAGGTTGGTGAGTTGGTCCATCCTCACCCAAAGCAACTGAATCATGAGTATAGACAAATATGTTTGGTAGCTTCATTAACGCTGATAACCTTACCGCATTTCTTGCGTAGTCAGTAAAGACCAAAAATGTAGCGCCATATGGTTTAATTGCCCCATGAAGGACCATTCCATTCATAATTGCGGACATTCCAAACTCTCTTACCCCATAATTGATGTGATTTCCTGATGCGTTTTCATTTGAAAATGTCGAACTAGATGATGAAAAAGTATTATTCGAGGGTGTTAGGTCAGCAGAACCTCCGATAAGTTCTGGCATCTCTTTTACAAAAAAGTCTAGGCATGCTTTTGATGCTTTCCTAGTTGCCATAGATAAGTTATTTGAGTTGCATTCATTCAAAAAACTTTCATAGCTTTCCTGAAAATTATTTGGTAAGTGTCCATCAATTCTTCTATGAAGTTCTAATGAGTCATTTGGATATTTTTTTTCATAATCTTTTAAAAGCTTATTCCAAGAATCATTGAATGATGCACCTTCTTTTTTAAAGTTCCAGAAATCGTATACCTCTTGAGGAACTTCGAAGGGTTTGTAATTCCAACCAAGCACTTCTCTTGTTTCTTTTAATTCTTCATCGCCAAGAGGCGCTCCATGAACATCTGCTGTACCTGACTTATTTGGCGAACCATAGCCAATAGTTGTTTTACAAAATATCATTGTTGGTTTATTCACTTCCTCTTTTGCTTTATGTATTGCTCCATCAATGTCTTCAATATCATGACCATCTACACATATCGTTTGCCAACCATAACTTTCAAATCTTTTTACAGAATCGTCTGTAAACCAATGTTCAATCTCTCCATCAATAGAAATTCCATTTTGATCATAAAAACATATTAATTTGCCAAGATTATGAGTTCCAGCAAATGAACAAGCTTCATGAGAAATTCCTTCCATCAAACATCCATCTCCAAGAAAAACATAAGTGAAATGATCAATAGGCTTAATATCATCCTTATTAAATTCTGCTGCTAAGATTTTTTCTGCAACTGCCATTCCTACTGCATTTGCAATTCCTTGTCCTAATGGACCGGTTGTTGTTTCAATACCAATATCAATATCATATTCAGGATGTCCAGGTGTTTTTGATTTGAGCTTTCTGAAGTCCTTGATGTCATTAATTGACAGATCATAACCAGTTAGGTGCAGTAAGCTGTATAAAAGCATTGAGCCATGCCCATTTGAAAGTACAAATCTATCTCTATTGAACCAAGTTGGATTTTTTGGATTATGTCTTAAGTGTTTACTCCAAAGTGCGGTGGCGATTTCTGCCATACCCATTGGCATACCAGGATGACCTGAATTAGCTTTTTGTACAGCATCAGCAGACAAAAATCTTAGTACGTTAATATGATCTGATTGCTGCAATTAAATTTCCCCAAGTATTTTTATCGATAATAATATTTTTGTATGGAAAAGCATAGGTATAAAATGACTTTTTGTTATAAAATATTTCAATTGTGTTCTTTGTCTAACAAAAAGACGTTTCTTTGAATTTTTTAAGATAAAATTCACACCCAGGGAGAGAGTTTATGAGTTATATATTTACTTCGGAATCAGTATCAGCAGGTCATCCAGACAAAGTATGTGATCAAATATCAGATGCTGTCCTTGATGCATATCTAACGGAAGATCCAAACAGTAGAGTTGCATGTGAAACTATGATCAAAAACAATATGGTTTACATCGCTGGTGAAATTACATCTACGGGCAGCCCAGATTTAGAACCAATTGTAAGAAAGACTATTAGTGATATTGGCTATGATACAGATGATTATGGTTTTAATGGAGAAACTTGTGAATTTACCAACTTAGTATTTGAGCAATCACCAGACATATCTCAAGGAGTTACAGAGGGAGAAGGTGAAAATCTTGAACAAGGTGCTGGAGATCAAGGTTTAATGTTTGGATACGCATGCACAGAAACTGATTCTTTAATGCCGCTTCCAATTGATTTATCTCATAGACTAGTAAAAAAACAAGCTGACGTTATGAAAGAAGGCGGCCTGTCTTGGTTAAGACCAGATGCAAAGAGTCAAGTTAGTGCAATATATTCAGATGACGGAAAAACTATAGAAGGACTTTCAGCTATTGTGCTTTCAACACAACATGATGAGGATGTAACTCAAGATGACATAAAAGAAGGTGTAATGGAGCATATAATTAAGCCAATTGTTCCAAGTGAATGGATATTAGATTCAACTAAAATATATATCAATCCAACAGGAAAATTTGTAATTGGTGGTCCAGTTGGAGATTGTGGGCTTACTGGCAGAAAAATTATTGTTGATACCTATGGAGGAATGGCGCGTCATGGAGGTGGCGCTTTCTCTGGAAAAGATCCTTCAAAGGTTGATAGATCTGCTGCTTATGCAGCAAGATATGTTGCTAAAAATATAGTTGCAGCTGGACTAGCTGACTATTGTGAGATTCAAGTTTCATATGCAATTGGAGTAGCTAAGCCAACATCAATTAATGTTAATACTTTTGATAGTGAGAAAATTTCAAAAGATGCAATTGAGAAAATAGTTGAGGAGCATTTTGACTTGAGGCCAAAGAGCCTTATAAATATGCTTGATTTAAAGAGGCCTATATACCTCCCAACTGCTGCCTATGGACATTTCGGAAGAACAGATATTGATTTATCATGGGAAAAAACAGATAAAGCTTCAGAAATTTCGCAGTAAAATTTTTTAACAAGGAATATAAAATGGAAAATGATTATAAAGTAGCAGATATTAATTTAGCTGAATTCGGTAGGAGAGAAATTTCTCTTGCTGAAAATGAAATGCCAGCATTAATGGCCTTAAGAGAAAAATATAGGTCTGAGCAGCCTCTAGCTGGAGCAAAAATTATGGGATGTATCCATATGACTATTCAAACAGCTGTTTTGATGGAAACACTTATCGATTTAGGAGCTGAGCTTAGATGGTCATCATGTAATATTTTCTCGACGCAAGATCATGCGGCTGCTGCAATGGCAGCAAGAGGAGTTCCTGTTTTCGCTTGGAAGGGTGAAACTGAAGAGGAGTTTGAATGGTGTATTGAACAAACTATATGTAAAGACGGAAAACCATGGGATGCAAATATGATTCTTGATGATGGAAGTGATCTCACAGCGATGGTTCATGAAAAATTTCCAGAAATGCTTGAAACGATCCATGGAGTATCTGAAGAGACTACAACTGGCGTTCACAGACTTAAAGAAATGCTTGAAAAAGGAGAACTAAAAGTTCCTGCTATCAATGTCAATGATTCAGTAACTAAAGCAAAAAATGATAACAAATATGGTTGCAGGCATAGTCTTAATGATGCCTTGAAAAGAGGAACAGATATGTTGCTTTCTGGTAAAAAAGGTTTAGTTATTGGTTATGGAGATGTTGGTAAAGGTTCTGCAGCTAGCCTTGCTCAAGAAGGAATGATTGTGAGTGTTGTAGAATCAGATCCAATTTGTGCAATGCAAGCATGCATGGATGGTTTTTCAGTGGTTTCGTGCTACAAAGATGGTGTGGTTACAAGAAATGCTGCAGACATTAATATGCAGGTTATGGGGGATACTGATCTAGTTGTAACCACAACTGGAAACGTTAACGTTTGTGATTCTGCAATGTTAAGTACCCTAAAAAACACTGCAGTGGTTTGTAATATTGGTCACTTTGATAATGAGATCGATACTGCTTTCATGAGAGAAAATTATTATTGGGATGAAATAAAGCCTCAGGTTCACAGAATCTTTAGAGATACTGCTCCTGATGGAACTCCAGATCTTTCCAGTAAAAACTATATTATTCTTCTTGCAGAGGGAAGGCTGGTTAATTTAGGAAATGCAACAGGACACCCAAGCAGAATAATGGATGGTTCTTTCGCAAATCAAGTTTTAGCTCAAATACATTTATACAAGCAAGGTTTTGCGAACATAAACGATGAGGACACAAGAGCTGAAATGATTACTGTAGAAGTCTTACCTAAAAAATTAGATGAGGAAGTTGCAAGCTTAATGGTAGAGGGATTTGGCGGAACTGTTACAAAACTCACAAAAGACCAAGCTGATTACATTAATGTACCTCAAGACGGTCCATTCAAAGAAGAAAGTTACAAATACTAATTCTTATAAGTATCAATTATGGATATTTGTATCCATAATATGATCTATGAACTTCAAAAAAATTTTTTATTTAGCTTTTTTATTTATTTTGGTTGGTTGTGGCGTAAAAGGTCCCTTGATATTCTAGAAACAAAATTTACTTTGATATGAGTTATTTTAGTTATAAAAATAATATTCTTTATTGCGAAAAAGTTAAGATAAGTGATATTGCGGATAAATATGGCACTCCTGCATACATTTATTCAAAAAAGACACTTTCTGAAAATTTTGATGCTTATGCTAATGCATTTGATAAAAAAAGTGGCTTGATATGTTTTTCAGTAAAGTCATTGAGTAATTTATCAATTCTTAAATTTCTAAGTGAAAAAGGTTCTGGATTCGATATTGTATCTGGTGGAGAACTCGAGCGAACTCTTCTTGCTGGAGCAGATCCAAAAAAAATCATCTTTACAGGAATAGCAAAAACTGATGAAGAAATTCTTTTTGGTATCGAAAAAAATATTCTGTCTTTCAATATTGAATCTAAATCAGAGATGATGAGAATTGAAAAAATAGCTAGAGATAAAAAAAAGCTTGTTGATGTGGCTATCAGATTTAATCCAGAAATAGATGCGGGTGGTCATGAGTACATTAAAACAGGAAGAAAGAAAGATAAATTTGGAATTCTCGTAAGTGAAACTTTAAAACTAGCAAAATATATTTCTAATTCAGAACATCTAAATTTAATTGGATTATCTTGTCATATTGGTTCTCAAATATTTGAACTAGATGACTTTAAAGCTGCTGCAAACTTTACAAAGAAACTTGCAGAAGAAGTCAATAAAATGAGTATTGAACTAAAATTTCTTGATGTAGGTGGTGGGCTAGGTATTTCATATACAGATTCTAATTTTCCTTCACCAAAAGATCTTTTAAAAATAATTGAAAACGAATTACAAGACAGAGATGAAAAAATTATATTAGAGCCTGGGAGAAGCATCTCAGGTAATGCAGGTATTATGATTTCAAAAATTGAATACATCAAAGAGAACTATCTAATTATTGATGCGGGAATGAATGATCTCATAAGACCAGCTCTTTATAATGCAAAACATAGTGTTATAAATACAACAAAAGGTGCTGGAAATAATGGAAGCTGGACAATAGTTGGCCCCATTTGTGAGTCTTCTGATGTATTGGCAAAAGACTATGAAATGGAAGCTGCCGAAGGAGACATTATTGCAGTTGAAACTGCCGGCGCATATGGGCACGTAATGTCCTCAAATTACAATTCAAGAAGAAAACCGCCTGAAATTCTTGTGAGCAATGATAAGTATGAATTAATACGAAAGAGAGAAACCTATGAAGATCTCTTAAAAAATGAGGTTGACCTCAGTGGTTAATTTTGAAAAGTGGCATGGAAATGGAAATGACTTTGTAATCATAAATTCCATTGATAAAAAAATAAGGATTACAAAAACTTTCATTAAAAAAACTGCTAATAGAAATAAAGGAATAGGATTTGATCAGCTTATTTTCGTAACTCTTCCCACGAAAGAGTCTCATGATTTCTTCATACGATTTTTTAACTCAGATGGTTCTGAAGCTGGAATGTGTTTGAATGGCATTAGGTGTGCAGCAAGATATATATGGAATAATAGTTTCGCGCCTTTAAATAACATTTGTATTAAAACTAAAACTAAGGTGCTTATCTGCTCACCAGTAGGAAAAAGTAGTGTAAATGTAGAAATAACTGTTCCAGAAAAGATCAATCATCCCAACTTAGAGAGAAAAATTTCTAAAAAAATTAATAAAAACTTTTTTCTTCTAAATACTGGTAATAATCACCTTTTTATTAAATTTAATTCAATAGAGAAAATTGATTTAAATGGAATATATTCTGAACTTAGTAACGATATACAAAAACATGAGATGAATCTATCAATTTTCAAAAAGACAAAAAATATCATTGATTTGAGAACTTATGAAAATGGAGTTGGTGAGACTTTATCATGTGGATCGGCATCTTTGTGTGTTGCATCAAACTTTTTATCAAAAAAAGATGATTTAATTACAGTAAAAACATTTGGCGGTGAAATAATTTTTAAAAAGATTAAAGATGCTATATTAATGAAAGGGCCTACAACTTTCATATACAAGGGAAATATTAATGAGTGAAAAATTAGATCCAAAAGCAGTAGAAATATTTCTTCTTGAAAACTTAGATTTTTTTGAAACAAGAGAGTCTCTTTTGAGTGAAATGAATTTCAAGCATTCTCAAAGTTCTGCATCTTCTATATTGGAAAGGCAGGTTTTAAAACTTAGGGAAGAGCATAAAAATATAATTGAACTTTTAAAATCTTATATTGATACAGCCTCAATCAATGAAGATTTATTTAACAAATCAAAAGATTTAACTTTAAAAATACTTGAATCGAGCTCAAACAAAAAAGTAATAAACAAAGTTAATGAAAGTTTCAAAAAAGATTTTAATGTTGATAAATGTCTCTTGGAATTTTTTGACAATAAACAAATAGATGAAATTGAGAAAAAAACAGAATTATCAATGCATAAAGGAGCAATTCATTGTGGTTCTTTTTCAAATGAGAAAATGTCATATTTATTTAATGGAGATGAAAAAATTGAATCTCTAGTTATTGCAGTTATTGTTTTGCAGGAAGAAATTGGTTTATTAAAGTTGGGTAGCTATGACAGAACAAAATATCTAGGAGATGAAGATACTACATTTATAGAATATATAAGAGATGTTCTTGAAAAAAAATTGATGAAATAATTATGGAAAATGATAAGTTTATCCATAAAAATATTAAAGATTACATACTTTATGTTTCGGATGTAAAAAACCTATCTAAAAATACATCCTTATCTTATGAAAGAGACCTAAAAAAATTTGCTGCATTTATCAATAGTTTAAATATATCTCAATATAATCAAATAGATGATGAAGTATGTTCTGCATGGATTGGCGATCTCTACACTTCAGGTAATAATCCTAGAAGCATACAAAGACATTTATCTTCTGCAAAAGGTTTCTTTAGATTTTTAAAAAAAAATGGGTTGATTTCTTCTTCTCCTCTTGACTTAGTTACAGCGCCAAAAATTGCAAACACCCTACCGGATGTTTTATCTCCTGAAGACGTAGAACAGTTACTAAATTTTAAACCAAGCTCTGTTATCGAGATAAGAGACATGGCTATAGTTGAATTAATGTACTCTTCTGGGTTAAGAGTTTCTGAGGCAATTAATATTAATATTACTGATTTCGAAGACGATATGGCGTTTCTAAGAGTGCTTGGTAAGGGCTCTAAGACAAGGCTTGTGCCTTTAGGAAAGTTTGCAATTAAAGCTGTTGAAAACTGGTTAAATGAAAGAAAAAAAATATCTAATGATACGGAAGCTCTTTTCCTTAATTCGAAAGGTAGCAGACTATCAATCCGAAGTGTTCAATTAAGGCTTAAGAAGATGGCAATCAAACAGGGGCTTCCTCCAATTCATCCTCATATGTTGAGACATAGTTTTGCAACACATATGCTTGAATCAAGTGGAGATTTGAGAACCATTCAAGAGTTATTAGGTCATAGTTCTTTATCTACGACTCAGATCTACACTAAATTGGATTATCAGCATCTAGCAAAAATCTATGATGAAGCACATCCAAGGGCAAAGAATGAATAAAAAAATTAAACTCATTACCTTTGATCTTGATGATACTCTTTGGGATAACATGCCCACTATAAGAAAAGCAGAGATAGATACAAGGAAGTGGATTGAAGATAAAGTCGGTAGGATTGAATGGGGTGATTTTGATGATTTTCTTAATCTTAGAGAAGAGTTAATTAAAGAGGATGAAAGTATTGCATGGGATATAAGTAAACTTAGAAAAGAAATTTTTAGAAAGAAACTTATTCATATAGAACCAGAATCTTACAGAAATGAACTAGTTGATAAGGCTTTTGAAATATTCATTCAAAAAAGACACGAAGTAGAATTTTATGACGGTGTTGAGGAATCGATAGAACAGTTATCTCAGAAATATAGTCTTGGGATTCTTACAAATGGAAATGCAGATATATTTAAATTTAAAATTGGTAAGTTTTTTGATTTTTCAATTAGCTCACTTGAGGCAAAAGATAGCAAACCTAATAGATCACATTTTGATCAAGCATTAAACAAAATAAATAGTTCTAACTATAGCGATATGTTACATATTGGAGATCATCAAATTAATGACGTGTTTGGAGCATTCAACCTTGGCATTGAGGCACTTTGGTTTAATAATACTAATGCTGTGTGGAGTCAAAGTTTTAAAAAACCAGATGAATTTGATTCTTGGTATAAATTACCCCAAATTATTAAAGAAAAATATGAGTGATAAAGATCTTTCAAGCGCGATAAGGAGTATTATTGAAAAAGAGATAAATAAAGTTTCAAAACTAGTCCCTAAGGAAGCTCTTAATAACATCGAAAAAAATATATCTCCTCAAATAGACCAGATTATTGAAAAAAGTGGATTTGTAAAAAAATCTAAATATCAAAATCTTAAAGATCTTGTGGATGATTTAGAAAAAAGAATTAGTCAGCTTGAAAAAGATTAAAGCTGATTTAGATAGTTGTCTATTCTTTCAGCATTCATAACAAATTTTGATCTGTAATCCTGAGAGGCTTTCTTTATTTCTTCCATATTAATTGGATCTCCAACCTGAATAACTCCAATCATTGCCATCATTACGTGCGGATCGCATTGATAAACATAAACACCTTCAGTGTCGAATGTAACACTTATGTCTTGATTAAGTTGTCCTGCCCATGGCGCTGCACCGCTAGGAACCATTCCATCAACAGAAACAGAATTATGAGACATATCAGTAGCTTTAAAATGAATTGTATCTCCCTTTGAAACTTTTATGACTGCAGGCTCAAAAATCATTTGGCCTCCTTCACCTACGTTCAACATCTTTACAACATGTTCTGAGCCTTCTGACAATTCAACTTTTTTTACTTCAGATTGTGATACGTTGGCTGACATTTGAGATGCTTGAGAGACTGTGCCGCAATCTTCACCCTCTAAGCACAACTTAATTGGAAGAAATAACCTTTCTTTGACAGCTTCATCATATTTTTTGCCATTAAAAAGAACTAAAAAACATAGAGGAATGATAAACAGTAATTTTTTCTTATTCATAATTTTCAACTTACGGGTTTTTGAAGTTCAACTAAATAATCAACAACCTCAAGCATCCTTCCAAAAGAGCCTTTTGATTGAACAACATATTTTCCATCAACAATTATTGTTGGCACTCCATCAATCTTTAATTGTTTGGCATATTTTATTCCTCTATTAACTCTTTGCTTGACAGTGAAAGAATTCAAATATTGTGATGTAAGCTCTGGTGCAACTCCAAATTTCTCGAGAAATTCCTGAATTTTTGCCGGGCTTTGTAAAAAATTTCCTTCCTTATGAATTGTCACAAATACTGCTGAGTGTGTTGAGGGATCGAGTTTCAAAGATTCTATTGTGTAATATAAAGCTGCATGTAATTGGTGAATACCAGACCATGTAATAGGCATCTTTACGAGTTTCACATCTGAATCTTGTTCCGCAGCCCATGCATTAATTGATGGTTCAAATGAATAACATGCATTGCATCCATACCAAAATGATTCCATCACTTCTACAACACCATCTTGTTTTACAGGCATCGGGTTGCTAACCATCGTATAGTCTACCCCAAGTCTAAATTCAGCTTTGGCAGATAAAGAAAATAAAAGAATAAAAATTAATCCTAGTTTATTATTAAATAGTATCTTCATTGATATAACCCATGCATATAGTTTGCTAAAGCGTCTATTTCATCATCAGATAGATTTTGTGCAATAGATTGCATCATTTCTGATAATTCGCCCGTGTTTCTTTCTTTTGATCTGTAAGCTTTAAGCGTTGAAGTTAAGTATCCGATCTGTTGTCCCGCAACTGCTGGAAAACCGGCCAAGCTATTCCCCTGACCATAAACCGCATGACAAGAAGTGCATGCAGGTATACCTTTTTTCATGTTACCAAACCTATATAATTGTGTACCAACATTAAGTAATTCTTCATCATTCTTGGCTTGTCCAACTGAAGTTTCATAATTCGAATAAAATGCAGCGATATCAAGAAGATCTTCATCATCTAAAGTCTGAAGGTATGGGGTTACTGACATCATGAGCGCATTCATTCTGACGCCGTCTTTAAAATACTGTAATTGTTCATATAGATACTTTTGGTTTTGACCAGCTAGTTTAGGCCAATCACTACTTATACTATTTCCATCTGTTCCATGACATGCAGAACATGATTCAACTAATTGTGATCCTCTTTCAGAATCTCCTGAAACAAAATTATCAGGCAATTCAATTTTTTTTGAGCTTTCTTCAGCTGCAAATAAAAAATTAATAGAGCCTAAAAATATAAAAAATATTAAAAAATATTTCATAGAAAATATAAGTGTGTATTGTTGATGTGTATTATAAACATAGGTTGATATGATATAAACGTTTAAATGAAAAACCTTTTTAAAAATACCGAGTTTGTTTTTGGTGTAACAGATTATAAAAAGCTACCAAAAGATATTGGCAATGAAATTTTGCTTGCAGGAAGATCGAATGCAGGCAAGTCTAGTGCTCTAAATGCTCTTACTGAAAATAAAAAATTGGCAAGAATAAGCAAAACTCCTGGCAGAACCACAGAAATAAACTTTTTTAGAGTTAATGATGATTTGATGTTATTAGATCTACCTGGTTATGGATTTGCAAAATCAAGCAGATCAAAAAAGAAAGATTGGGGATCCTTATTAGGACAGTACTTTCAAAAAAGGAAAGCTTTAGCTGCAGTAATTATTTTTATGGACATTCGTCATCCTTTAAAAGAGAGTGATTGGGAGATGATTCATTTATGCAAAGATTTTGATGTTCCATGTATTCCAGTGCTTACCAAAAGTGATAAATTATCAAATAACAACATTTCTAAAGCCATAAATTTTGTTAAAGAAAAAATCCCTAGTTCAAATCCAATGGCTGTTTCATCGAAGAATATTACTGGCTTTGATAAGCTTTCAAAAGAAATGCTAAAATTTTTAGCATAATGTTGGAATACCAAAAGCAAGACTGTGATTTAACTTTGGAAGAAGGTTTGGAATGCTATTACAGATCTTTTCCTGATACGACTGAAGTTTTTAAAGATGATAATAACTCCGGAACGCTTCTAAGAGATCATGATTGTACTCATGTCATATTTGGTCTTGATATCTCTATTGAGCAAGAATCAATTCTTGATAGTTGGGTTGTATGGGGAAGTAAATGGCAATTGAAATATATTTGGGGATATCAAAGTCTTCCTCAAATAAAACAACTTTATAAAGATTTGTATAAAGAATTTGGTATTTTAGGTTTTTTAAAAATTTTTTGGAAACTTGGAGGGATCAAAAGAAAAGTTATTTTTAGAGCCCTTAAAATGAAGAAAAAATGGCCTTTTAAGATGCCTGAGAAATATCTAAAAATGAAAATATCTGATTTAAGAGAAGAACATGGCATAAAGATTCTTCTTCCAGAAGAATTACAATACACTCCAATTGAGCGATAGACTGAAATATTAATTAATGAAAAAAGTTCTCTGTCTTCTTTTTATATTTTTATTTATCCCAGTCTTTTTATATTTCTCCCTTGATAGAGAGAATGTTGACATAAATGAATTTAGAATTAATTCTGGCTATCAAGAACTTAAATTAAATGAAGGTGTCACTTCTTATAAAGATCTCGGAGATAAAAACAACGAAGTTATTGTTGTTGTTCATGGAGCTACTTTTGGATCTCTTGCATACGAGGAATATGTAAATGTCTTTCTTGAAAATAATTATAGAGTTATAACTTATGATCAATATGGCAGAGGCTTCTCGGATAGAGTTGATACTCATATAAGTATTGAGCTGATGGAAAAGCAACTTAAAGAGTTGATTGAGCATTGTGAAGCTGAAAACGTAATACTTTATGGTGTATCTTTTGGTGCTGCAGTTGCGGCTAAATATGCTTCAAATAATCCAGAAAACGTTAGCTTTATAGGTTACCAAGTTCCACTGATCAACTCTGCAAATGTTCCACTATTATCAATAGTAAAGATACCCTTATACGGCGACTTATTATCTAGAGTTCTTTTGGTTCCAAATGTTTTAAAAAGAATTGAAGAATATGAGGATTTAATGAGTGAAAAGCTATTAGATCATTATGTTGGGCAGTTTGAGGTTAAAGGAACTGAGAGATTTTTTAAAAAATTCTTTTTAGGAAATGCTATGGGAAATAGACTTAACGACCATAATATTATCGGCACTAACTCTATCCCAAGCTATTTCGCATATGCTGAAGATGATTTGGAAATAGATTCGAAACTAGTTGAAGAGGCCATTAAAAGCTACAATAATCCAATAGTTAAAAAATATTCTGGGGGTCATTTCTTTTCATCTGGTATAGAAAAGCAAGTAGCCCAGGATTTCGTTGACAGTATCAAGAAATAGCATGAATAATAAAATACCACCTCCAATCGTAACTTTATTCTTTGGGCTTTGTATTTACTTATCAAAGTCATTCTTTCCTGAATTTAGTTTTTCTATACTAAGCTCGTTGAGTATTATTTCCTTTATAGTTGGAATATCTGTTCTAGTAACAGCAATAATTTCATTTAAGAACCATGAAACCACCATTAATCCAATATCAATAGAAAAAGCTTCCTCTCTAGTTGTAACTGGAATTTTTAAATACTCTAGAAACCCAATGTATTTAGGAATGTCATTCATATTACTTGGCTTGACTTTAAAATTTAATTTAATAGGTGGATTGATTTTCACCGGCTTGTTTATGTTATTTATAACAATATTTCAAATTAAGCCTGAAGAATCTGCTATGGAAAAACTTTTCGATCAAGAATGGAAAGATTACGTATGCAATGTGAGGAGATGGCTATAAAAAAGCTCTAATGAGCTTCATTCCAGTTTGACCCAATTGCTGCTTCAGCTATCAAAGGAATATTTAACTCTACGGTTTTTTCCATGGTATCTTTCATCTTTTCCATGACTGCATCAGCTTTACTTTTTGGACACTCAAAAACTAATTCATCATGAACCTGCATTATCATTTGGACTTCTGACAGCTCATTTAGTATTAGTTCATCAATGTCGAGCATTGCTTTTTTAATTATGTCTGCTGCTGATCCTTGAAGAGGAGCATTAATTGCAGCTCTTTCTGCAGCTTGTCGTCTTAAACCATTTGCTGCATTAATTTCATTTAAATAAAGACGTCTTCCCATGATTGTCTCTACAAATTTATCCTCTTTTGCTTGAGCTTTAATATTATTCATATAATCTCTAACGCCTGTATATCTTGCAAAATAAGTATCTAAATATTCCTGAGCTTCCCCTCTTGGAATACCTAACTGTCTTGTTAAACCAAAAGCGGACATTCCGTACATTAATCCAAAGTTAATAGCTTTGGCGCTTCTTCTTTGGTCTTGGCTTACATTGTCAATTGACACACCAAAAACTTCAGCAGCAGTTGACGAATGAACATCAACATCATTGTTAAAGGCATAAGTTAAATTTTTATCTTTTGATAAATGAGCCATTATTCTTAATTCAATTTGAGAATAGTCTGCAGAGATAAGAACATTTCCTTTTTCAGGGACAAAAGCTTCTCTTATTCTGCGTCCTTCAGCAGTTTTAATTGGAATATTTTGAAGATTGGGTTCTGTGGATGAGAGTCTGCCTGTTGAAGTGACAGCCTGTTGATATGAAGTATGAATTCTTTTGGTCTTAGGGTTTTCAATGTTAATTAAACTGTCTGTATAAGTAGATTTTAACTTTGCAAGTGTTCTATATTGAAGAATTATCCTTGGAAGCTCATATTCTTCTGATAATCTCTGAAGTGTATCCTCGTTTGTTGAAGGCTGGCCTTTGGGTGTCTTTTTGAGAACTGGCAATCCTTGCTTTTCATACAATATTTCTAAAAGCTGTTTTGGAGAGTCTAAATTGAACTCTTCTCCTGCAATCTTAAATGCCTGCTTAGATAATTCATCAATTTTTTCACTCAACTCTTGAGAATGATTGGCTAGTTTTTTCTTATCAATTTTTGCTCCATTTTGTTCAACTCTTGCTAGAACATGGACTAATGGATACTCAAGATCCTCGAGTAGCTTTTTTTGAACAGGTTTATCTTTTAGCAGTGGGGAAAAAACATTAAAAAGACGTAAAGTTATGTCAGCATCCTCAGCGGCATAATTGGTAGCAACATCCAGTTTTACTTCTGCAAAACTTATTTGTTTTGAAGCAGTTCCTGTCACGTCGGTATATTTTGTAGTCGTATAATTTAAATAATATTCAGCAAGTCTATCCATGCCATGTCGAGTTGCTGTACTATTTAAAACATAGGACATCAGCATCGTATCTGCTAAAAAATTTGTAATATTAATTCCATGTCTTGATAGTATGGGTATATCAAATTTTAAATTTTGTCCTACTGCTTTGTTTTGGTTTTCCTCTATGACACTTCCTAAAGTTTTGATTACATAGTCCATTGATAATTGTTTTGGACAATCTTCATAGGTATGGCCTAGGGGGATATAGCAACCTTCATTTTCATTTACTGAAATTGAAATGCCAAGGAGGTTAGCAGTAACAGTGTCAACCGAGTCAGTTTCAGTATCAATAGCAAAGGCTTTTGAATTTTTAATTTTTTTTATCCAATCATCAAGATCTTTTTTATCAAGAACTGTTTTATATTTGCCAAGCTTCTTTGGTGACTTCTCATCTTTATTATTATTTATCGCAGCAAATTCTAATTCATTAAAAATCTTCTCAAGCTCTTCTTCATCAGGATTGAAAATTAATAAATCTTCAAATTTAAGATTCAAGTCAACATCTTCTTTAAGAGAAACTAATTCAATATTTCTATCGAGATCATCTAAACTATTTCTAAGATTATCGCCTACAACTCCTTTAATTGAATCGGCGTTGCTGATAATTCCCTCAAGGTTGCCATATTCGTTTAACCACTTAGCAGCAGTTTTTTGACCAACCTTTGGAACGCCAGGAATGTTGTCAGACGAATCACCCACTAAGGCAAGCATATCTCTGATTTGACTTGGCTTCACTCCAAACTTTTCAAATACCTTGTCTTCATTAAATATCTCATGCTTCATAGTATTCATTAATGTTGTATCAGGATCTTCAACCAATTGCATAAGATCTTTATCTAGAGAAGAAACAACACATTTGTATTTAGCATCTTTTGCCATTTTGGTAATTGTTGCTATAACATCATCTGCTTCAACACCTTCAATTTCTATAAGAGGAAATCCAATGGCCTTACAAATTGATTTTACTGGCTGTAGCTGAAGACGAAGTTCATCCGGCATAGGTGGCCTATTTGCTTTATATTCTGAATAAATATCGTTTCTAAATGTCTTACCTTTTGCATCAAAAACTACGATTATTGGAGAGCCTTCGCTATCTTTCTTGAGATTCATTAACATATTCGTAACGCCTTTTACTGCTCCTGTTGGCTGACCTTTTGAGGTGCTTAAAGGAGGCATGGCATGATAAGCTCTATAAAGGTATGAAGAGCCGTCTATTACAAAAATTCTGTCTTTCATTGTAAAAATTAATTTAGTGTATTATTGCTGTTGTTTTTTTATAATTAATAAAAATGTTAAATCTTATTAAAGAAGTTTATCAAAACTATTTTGAAATAGCCTCAGCAATGTTTGCATCGCTAGTAATTGTTCTAGCCTATATTCTTGATAAAGTATTCTTTTTACAAGCTTGTGCAATGTGCATACTTACAAGGTATGCGTTTGGTTTAATCATTTTAACTTCATTAATAAGCTATCTGCTTAAATCTAAATTTAGTTACTTGCTAATGGTTCTTTCATCCAGTTTCGGTATTTTTATAACTTCAAAGCAAATTTATATTCAAAACTTAACAGTTGAAGAATTATCATCTTTATCAGGATGCGGAATGCCTTTTCATACTATGGTTGATTATTTTGGTTTAATCGAGGCGATAACAAGAACTCTTGCTGGTGGCCCAAGCTGCGCAGAAGATGGTATGCGTTTTATCTTAAATTTTGCAGAATGGGGGCTTGTTTTCTTTGTGTTTTACTTTATTTTGAGTTTAAAAAAAGTATTATAAAGCCATTTTTTACCAAAATATGTAGTATAACTACATAAAATCATGGCAGAAAAAGCTTAAAATACAGTATTTATTGAAATAATTGACTTTCTACTACTGTTATATTTTACTTCACTACATAGTAATTCGAATTATTGCTAACAAGGCTAATATTATAGGTACATAATTATCACCTCTACATATATAATTATTCCCCCCAAGTACCTATAATATTTGTTAGTAAACATGGACACTTCATCTCAAACCTCAGAAGCTCTTGAGCTTACAAACGAAGAATTAATAACCGCAGCTGTTAATAATGGTGAAGGAGTAATTGCAAATAATGGAGCTTTTTCGACCGAAACTGGTGAAAGAACAGGAAGAAGCCCTAATGATAGATTTATTGTTAAGGAACCTGGATCAAGCAATCTAATTGATTGGGGTGATGTAAATATTCCTTTTGAGGAAGATAACTTTAATTCTTTATGGGACAAAGTTGAAACATACCTTGCTGAAAAAGATAGATACGTTTCAAGAGTTCATGTTGGATCTCATTCAGAGCACTATTTACCTGTTCGAGTTACAACTGAAACTGCGTGGCATTCATTTTTTGCAAGACTGATTTTCGTTTGTTCAGAAAACTATAATCCAAATAACAAAAAAGAATGGGAGATTTTATCGGCAGCAAACTTTCAATGTGATCCTGAATCTGATGGTACAAATTCTGAGAGTTGTGTTGTTATAAATTTTGCTCAAAGAAAAGTAATTATTGCTGGCATGAAATACGCAGGTGAAATGAAGAAATCGATGTTCTCTGTTCAAAATTTTTTATTGCCTGAAAAAAATGTTTTACCCATGCACTGCTCTGCGAACGTTAATAAAAATGGAAATGTTGCATTGTTTTTTGGATTATCTGGTACTGGTAAAACTACCTTGTCAGCAGACCCTAAATGTTCTCTTATCGGTGATGATGAACATGGTTGGAGTCCTGGATCAGTTTTTAATTTTGAAGGTGGTTGTTATGCAAAAACAATTAACCTTTCTGAAGAAAATGAACCAGTAATCTTCAATGCTATAAAACATGGAAGTGTTATTGAAAATGTTTTTTTAAATAATAATGAACCTGATTATTCAAACACTTCACTGTCAGAAAATGGCAGGTGCTGTTATCCAAGATCCCATATTGAAAATGCAGTTGAAGCAAATGCAGCTGGGGAACCCAAAACTGTAATTTTTCTTACATGTGATTTAACAGGCCTTATTCCACCGGTTTCAATATTGTCCAAAGAAGCAGCAGCTTATCACTTTCTCAGTGGTTATACAGCAAAAGTTGGATCTACAGAAATGGGTTCTACATCTGATATAGCGTCAACATTCTCAACTTGTTTTGGCGCACCATTTTTTCCTAGACCAGCAGATGTATATGCAGATTTGCTTATGAAAAGAATTGAAGGTTATGGATCAAAAGTCTTTCTGGTTAATACAGGTTGGACAGGAGGACCTTATGGTAAAGGTTCAAGGTTTGATATTCCTGTTACAAGACGAATAGTAAATGCCATCCAAGATGGTGAATTGGATAATGTAGAAACACAGATGATACCTGGATTAAATCTAGAAGTGCCTCTAGAAATAGAAGGTGTTGAATCTATCCTGCTTACACCAGAAAAAACTTGGGAAGACAATGAAGAGTATCAAAAATACTTAAAAGATCTTATTTATAAATTCCAAGAAAATTTTAAAAAATTTAATGTAAATCCTGATATAGTTTCAGCTGGTCCTGGATTTAATGAATAATGATTTTTTAGAAAAAAGGCTCAAAGAATTAAGTAAACTGAATTTCTTTAATGACTTAGTCATTAATAGAGGTATTGAGAAAGAATTTTTTAGAGTTAACCGTAAAGGTGATATCTCAGAACGAGAGCACCCTCAGTCGCTTGGATCGGCACTTACCAATAAATTTATTACAACAGATTTTGCTGAAGCTCAGCTTGAATTAGTTACTCCAACTTTTGATGACATTGATGAGCTACATGCATTTTTAACCAGTCTTCATATTTTTGTTATAGATAACATAAATGAAGATGAAACAGTGTGGCCATTATCAATGCCACCGCATATTAAAGACGAATCAAAAATCAATCTAGGATATTATCATCAAAGCAATACTGGCTTGCTTAAACATGTTTATAGAAAAGGACTTAAGGTCAGGTATGGCTCGACTATGCAGTGTGTTTCTGGAATGCACTATAACTTCTCAATTAATAACGAATCATTATCAAAATTAAGCCTAAATAATTCACAGGAAGATTATGATGAGATATACCTTGGATTAATAAGAAATTTCAAAAGAATTTTTTGGTTTGTATTGAGTGAATTTGGACAAACAAATGTAGTTGATAAGTCTTTTGTAAATGGCAGATTTAATAATCTGTCAAAGCTATCTAACAACGACATGTATCAAAAAAACGCAACATCCTTAAGAATGAGTGATATAGGTTACGTTAGTGATGCTCAAAAGAATTTAAATATCAAATATAACTCTCTAGAAGAATTTCTTAGAAAAATAAGAAGTGCAATCACTGACCCTTATCCTGATTTTCAAAATAAAGGATTAATAGATAATGATGGTGAATTTCATCAAATATCAGATGGAATTATACAAATTGAAAATGAATACTATGATTCGATAAGGCCAAAAAGAGCCTCAGAGGAAAACCTGAGGCCTTATAATCAACTTAAGAAATTTGGCATAGAGTATCTGGAAATTAGAGGTATTGATATCGATCCAAATGAGCCAACTGGAATTTCTAAAAATCATATTAAATTTTTAGATATGATTTTAATTTATTGCCTAATTTGTCCCAGCAAAGATATTTCTAATGAAGAAAAGATCAGAATTGATGAAAACGATAAGAAAACTGTTTACGACGGAAGAGATTATGGAATAAAGCTTTCAATTAATTCTGTCGAAGAAACTTTGGGTGATGCCAGAGAAAAAATTTACTCTGACTTAATTAAGTTAGCATGTTGCTTTGAAAATAGTGAAAGCCTAATAGATGCTATTAATTTTGTGAAAACTTATTCAAGAGGCATACTACCAAAAACCTCTTATCATGAACATGGTCTTAATAAAGCAAAAGAAGTGGTTGAATTTTTTAAAAAAGCCAACGACAAGTATGCTGAAAGCATAAAAATGGAAGCAGAACTATCCATAGATAAACTTAATAGCTTACAAAAAAATTCAAGCGAAGAGATGAATGAATACGTAAAAAACTATAATATTAATCTTTGAGGAGAAATTATGAAAGCGCTGCAATGTGTTGAGCTTGGATTACCAGACAAGCTAAAAGTAAATGAAATAGCTGATCCAGAATTACTTCCAGGTCATGTTCTAATTGAAAACAAAGCTGCAAGTGTGAATTTTCCAGATGTTCTGATGATACAGGGCCTATATCAATTTCAACCCGAATTACCATTCACACCTGGTGGCGAATCTGCAGGAGAAGTCTTAGCCATCGGAGATGATGTAAAAGATATTCAAGTTGGAGATAGGGTTTTTGCAATGACAGGCCTAGGGGCTTTTGCAGAAAAAATTGTTGTTCACGAAAATACTGTGATGAAAATACCTGATACTATGGATTTTGAAACTGCTGCTGCTCTTCCGATGACTTATGGAACTTCACTGTATGCTTTAAAACAAAGAGCTGAGTTAAAAGAAGGTGAAACTTTACTTGTTCTAGGAGCTGCAGGAGGCGTTGGACTTGCAACAGTCGAGCTTGGTAAAGCCATGGGGGCAAGAGTTATCGCAGCTGCGTCAACACAAGACAAGATTGATTTATGTATTGCACATGGTGCAGACGAAGGTTTCATATATGAAAGTGGAAAGCTTGATAAGAATCAACAAAAAGAACTTTCTTCAAAAATTAAAGAATTGACGGGAGGTATGGGAGCTAATGTCGTCTATGATCCAATTGGAGACAATTATTCAGAACCATGCATAAGAGCAACTGCTTGGGACGGCAGATACCTCGTTATAGGTTTTGCTGCTGGTGAGATCCCAAAAATACCGATCAATCTTGCACTTTTAAAGGGTATGAAAATCGTAGGTGTTTTCTGGGGGGCATGGGTTGGAATGCATCCAGATGAAAATAGAAACAACTTTGAGGAGCTTTTTAAACTTCATTCAGAAGGAAAAATTAATCCAGAGGTATCTGATTCGTTTAGTTTAAATGATGGTGCATTAGCAATTGCTCATCTAATGGACAGAAAAGCAAAGGGAAAAGTTATAATTAAAATATAATATGAAGACTAACAAATTTTACTTACACTATCTGCTTTTTATTACTTCAGCAGTTTTATTCTCATCCTATAATCATGCTCATAGCCTAGAGAATGCTATTAATAGCATAGATCGTAGTTCAAAAAACGTCTCAAGAGATAAGTATAGAAATCCATACGAAACATTGAGTTTTTTTGAAATTAAACAAGACATGAAAGTCGTAGAACTTTCGCCAGGTGGTGGCTGGTATACTGAAATTCTTGCCAACTATATTCATAGTCCCGGAGTAGTTATTGCTGCACATTTTGATAAGGACTCTGATAGAGATTTCTACATAAGAATGAGGAACAACTTTGAAAATAAAGTTAACCAAAATCCAATGTATAAAAATGTGAAAGTTGTTGATCTTAGCTCAAAATTAGCCGATGAAGGTTCGGTAGATGCTGTCTTAACATTTCGTAATCTTCACAATTGGATTGGGCCTCAAATAGATCTAATTTTTTCAAATGCGCATAAGGCACTTAAGCAAAATGGCATACTTGGAGTTGTTGAGCATAGAGCTAATCCGGGTACGAGTCTTGAGGACATGAGAAAGACAGGCTATGTAACAGAAGAATATGCAATTAATATTGCACAAAAGCATGGATTTACATTGATATCAAAATCTGAAATAAATGCAAATCCCAAAGATACAAAAGATCATCCAAGAGGCGTATGGACTTTACCACCAGTTTTAAGATTGAAAGAACAAGATAAAGAGAAATATCTTAATATTGGTGAAAGCGACAGAATGACGCTTTTATTTAAGAAGCTTTAATTAATTACTTACTAGTAACTGATTGATACGTCAAAGAAAGTCTGGGTAAATCAAAGGGTGGCCTAAATATTCCAGCAAACTCTCCATTTGGATTAAGTAGAATGATATTGTTAACGTGATTATCTAAATGAGAGTGGTCTGATTTATCTGAGCTTGGCATAACATTATTAACAGATAACTGAGTTGCTAGACTCAATAACATTGGTCTGTTGTTAACAATTCCCACAAATGCCTCATCAAATCCTTTGGCATATTTATCAATCTGTTCAGGAGTATCCCTCTCGGGATCAATAGAAACTAAAATCCACTGCTTATCGTCAAGAGGATAGTTTTTTTCTCTGAGAACTTTTATAAGTTTTGATATTTGATACATTGTCGTTGGGCATTCATCTGGACACTTTGTAAAACCAAAATACATTAATGTCCACTTTCCTTGAAGATCTGATTTACTGAATTCTTTCTTATTTGAGGAAAAAAAAGTAAAGTCAGAAATTTCTTTTGGGGCTTCGTATAAAAAGAGGCCATTTATTAATAATTCATTTGTGCTTAAAACTCTCGGTGAAGTTAATTTATTAATAAATAAAGTTAATACAGCAAAAATAAATATTACTATCAGTAAAATATTTTTCTTAACCGTCATTAATCAATAATTATGTAATGGTCTGCAAGTAAAGCCAAGAAAATTAAAAAAATATAATATATTGAGAATTGGAAAGTTCTCATGGCATCCTCGTCATTGTCGCTATAAAAAAGTTTCAATGAGTAATATAAGAAAACTGAGCTAAGAATTAACGCTGCAATTAAATATATAACGCCTGACATTAAAACAATATATGGCAAGACACTAACTATAAATAATATTATTGTATATAAGACTATTTGAAGCTTAGTAAAAGACACTCCATGAGTTACTGGCATCATGGGAATTGACTCCTTTGCATATTCATCTTTTCTATAAATTGCTAAAGCCCAAAAATGAGGAGGAGTCCAAACAAATATTATTAAAACTAACAACAAGGCATATGGATCTATTGTGTTTGTTACAGATGACCATCCAAGTAAAGGTGGCGCAGCTCCTGCTAGGCCACCAATAACAATATTTTGTGGAGTAGCTCTTTTAAGGTAGACCGTATAAATAAATGCATAGCCTATGAGGGATCCAATGGTTAACAACATTGTTAAAGTGTTTACATAAAAAAATAAAATCAAAGCTCCAATGACACCTATGGTCATAGCAAAAATAGAAGCATGCATTACAGAGAGCTCTCCTTTTGGTAATGGTCTTTGATCAGTTCTGGTCATTGATGCATCAGTTTTTCTGTCAATAACTTGATTGATTGCTGCAGCAGATGAAGCACACAATGCAATACCAAACAAAGAAATACAAAGATAAGAAAATGAAGATACAGCTTCTTCAGCAAGCAACATTCCAACAAAAGCACATATCAACATCATATAAACAACATTTGGTTTACATAAAGCGTAATAGCTTTTTAAGAGTGTCATTTTTTCCAAGCTAAATAATTAACTGTAAACATTGCCAATAATAGACATGCTGCAACTAAGTTATGAGCAATCGCTACATACAATGGCAGAACGTAAACAACATTAATAATTCCTAAAGTTATTTGAGTTAGTAATAGAATCCCTAGTGTTGAAGCAAGAGGTGCTGCATCTGAAAACCATAATCTCGACATTAAAATTAAAAATATTAATGTAACAAACAGGGCTGATATTCTATGTGAATAGTGAATAGCTACTCTTGCAGGATTATCAAGAAGCCCATACAAATAATTAGGTCCAACTTCTTGATTTAGATTAAATCCACTCTTGAAATCCATTTCAGGTATATAGCTGCCTTGACATGTAGGAAAATCAGCACAAGCTAATGATGCGTAATTAGTGCTCGTCCAAACCCCTAAAAATATCTGAAGAATTAATACAAGCATAGCTATCGCAGCTATAGTTTTGAGACCTGATATATTCATTTGGTTTAATATTTCAAAATTTCTAGACTTCAAGTAGATAAAATATAAAAGCGTTAATGTAGCAAAACCACCGAACAGATGAATAGTCACAATTATCGGCAATAGTTTGAGACTTACAGTTAAGTATCCGAATAAACCCTGACAACAGATTAACAATAAAAGAAAGGCTGACCATCTTTGCATAGATTTATTATTTGTTTTATTAAAAGATAGGTAAACCAAAATTATTGCTAATAAACCAAGTGATGCTGCAAATAATCTATGGACTTGTTCAGGTATTGCTTTATTAATATCGTATGGAAACATAGGGAATCTACTTTCTGCTAAAGCTATCTCTGCCTCATCATTTGGCCAAAATACAAAGCCATAACATCCAGGCCAATCTGGACAACCTAATCCAGCGTCTACCAGTCTGGTCCATGCTCCCAGAGCAATCACAACGAAAGCCATGAATATACCTATTAAAGAAAGATTTTTTATTTGATTCATTAGATTAGCACCTTTAGGTCTTTAAGAATTAACTTGGGATCAGTATCAGGCAAAAAATACATCACAGCCCTTCCATACGGATCAATTACAAATATTGGATTTTCGGAATTAAAGTCCAGCGTTGAGTTTCTTTGTAATACATTTAGTAAAACTCCGTTACTATCTTCTACAATTTCTAAACGAGGATATAGCGACTTAATTTCTTCAAGATCATCTTGTAACAATTTATTCGAATAAAACATAACTCTTTTTAATTTGTTGATGTCTCTATTTAATGCAACATTTAGTTGTCTGGCTAAATATATAGATTCTTTGCTTGCCTCTATGTCTGTAACATAAACTGATAATATCCATTTACCATCATCGAATTTTAATAAATCTTGTTTTCCTTCACCGTTTTTAAAGTTATTTAAATCAAAATAACTCTTAAAAAAAACTCCATTATTTTTTGTACCTTCTGGCGACATTCCCATCAGAAAATATAAAGTAGAAAATGTAACTACCAAAATTGGCGTTAACAATAATACTGCTAAGAAAAACTTACTTTTCATTTTTTTTGAATCCGAACCATACATACATGACACATAGAACTATAAACATTAAAAACCATTGAGCTGAATATCCATAGTGCTTTACTGGTGTCATATTTGTTGGGTTAATTTTAATATATTCAAGACTATTTTTACTGGTTGGGTCCGCTAATAATATTAGAGGATAAATTTCTTCATTGTATTCTTTTGTGATAATTTCAAGGTTTTTAGTCTGCGATACTTTTGGCCAAGCATCAGAAATAAGTTCATCGGACAAAACTAGCCCAAGTTCTGGATACTCCAAAATTCCACTAACTTTTTCAAAGGTTTCAATCATATTAACATTTGGAAGATCATCCCTAGATTTGTTTCCTTTAATCCATCCTCGATCAATCAAAATAACTTCGTTAGTTTCAGCAATCCTAAATGGTGTTAAAACTTTATAACCTGCTACACCCCTATTAATAACGTTATCAATCAATATTTGCTGGGATGAATCCCATTTCCCTTCTACAAAAACTCTGTCCCATTTCTTAGATGCCTCGGTTAGATAGTTAGGTTCCTGTAATGTATTATTTTTAAACTCTTTTAAAAGATCGGTTTTCGATTGCCCTCTCTCAATCTGCCAAAGTCCGAGCGAGAAAAAAACAATAGCAAAAAAAACAAAAAATATTGATATTCTTACGCCTGGATTAAATTTATTTTTTTTCATATCTATAAAAGTATATATGCTTTAAAATTTTATTATGATTACCACTTTAATTTATATCGTAATACCTCTTTTGCTTCTCTCTCTTGCTGGTGGTCTTTTTTTTCTGCTCGTAGATAAAGGTGAGACTGGAAGAAAAAGAACTGTTTATCTGCTAGGCCTTAGAGTTTTCTTTGCTACAGTTTTGATCATATTGATTGCGATTGGTCTTTACACTGGCGAGCTAGGTAACAGCGTTCCTTGGCAAGACTCTTAATTATAGAATATAGACAAATATAAAAAGCATCAGCCAAACTACATCAACAAAGTGCCAATACCAAGAAGCAGCTTCGAAGCCAAAATGATCATGTTGTTCGAAATGACCTGCAAAAACTGATCTAGCAAGCATAACAGCTAACATGATGCCTCCCATCATTACATGGAAACCATGAAAACCCGTCAGCATAAAGAAGGTTGAGCCATAGATACCAGAGTTCAATGTAAGGCCATAATGTGCGTACGCCTCATAATATTCCAGAGCCTGGAGTCCAACAAAAATCAGTGCTAATAATACAGTCACTCCGAGATAAGCATTAAACTTTTTCCTGTTTCCTTTTTTTAAACCAAGATGAGCAAGATGAACAGTCCATGAAGAGCTTAGGAGCACAATTGTATTCCAAAGTGGCAACCATTGTAGAGCATTATTCCAGCCTGGCCATGCCATGCTTTTCTTAGCTAAATCATATTCATTTCCTTGATCTGGGGTTGTCATAACAGGCCAAGAAGATTCAAATGCAGGCCATAACTCAATTGCTGTTATTGCTCCACCCTTAGCTCCATCTCCAGCTAACCAAGGTACTGCGAATGTTCTTACGTAAAATAAAGCTCCAAAAAAAGCAGCAAAAAACATTACTTCTGAAAATATGAACCAAGCCATGCCATACACATAAGATTGTTTTAATTGATTGGAATCTAGTCCAGCAAGATGTTCTTTTATTACTTGTCTGAACCAAAAAAACAATGTCAAAAACAGACATGCAAAACCTGTATATAGTATGTATACCGAATTACTAGTTGGGTCATCTAAATTATTAATTGTGCTAGATGCGCCCATGACAAGAAGAAACAAAGAGAAAGCCATAAATATTGGAAATCTGCTTTGATCTGGTACGTAATAGCTTCCCCCACTCATTTTTTTACTCCATATCCATCTGATGATGGGCTAATGTTTTCTCACTGTAGTCAGTTATATCAAATATAGTATAGGACAGAATAATATTTTTTATATTTGATGGTAACTCATTTGAAACCAATAGCTTTACTGGCAATAATGCTTCTTCACCAGGCTTCAAGACTTGTTGTTCGAAACAAAAACATTCAAGCTTTTTTAAGTGTTCTGCAGCATTTGAAGGTGCGACGCTTGGAACTGCTTGAGCCATCATAGTTTTATTCGTAGTATTTTTCACATAAAAAGTTGCAGTGTGATATTTACCAGTCTGGATACTTAAAACTTGTTCAGATGGTTTAAATGTCCACGGCATGTTTTCATTATTAGTTGATATAAATTGAAGCGCTATCTGTCTTCCATCTTCTGTTACTAATTCTTCGGAATGTTCAGACTGGAATACCTTCCCGTTAATGCCAGTTACTTCACAAAAAACATCATACAAAGGCACTAAAGCAAAACCAAAAGCAAACATTAACGGAACTGCTACGACTAGCCTAATTAATGTTTTTTTTGCTTCTTTTTTCATTAATCAACCTTAGGTGGAGTAGAAAATGTATGATAAGGAGCAGGAGAAGCTACTGTCCATTCAAGTCCTTTCGCTCCATCCCAAACTTGATCAGTTGCTTTTTTACCACCCATCACAGTTTTAATAACAATAAAAAGGAAAAGTAATTGAGAGAAGCCAAATAGGAAAGCTCCAACACTTGAAACCATATTCCAATCAGCAAAAACTAAAGCGTAATCTGGATATCTTCTTGGCATGCCAGCCAAACCGATAAAATGCTGTGGGAAAAAAGTCACGTTAACACCAATGAATGACAACCAAAAATGAAGTTTACCTAATCTCTCGTCATACATGTTTCCAGACCATTTAGGTATCCAATAATAAACTGCTGCCATGATGGAGAATATAGCTCCAGGTACTAATACATAGTGGAAGTGCGCAACAACAAAATAAGTATCATGATATTGAAAATCTGCTGGAACAATAGCAAGCATTAACCCTGATAATCCACCGATTGTAAATAGAACAACAAATGCTATCGCAAACAACATTGGAGTTTCGAAAGTTAATGAGCCTCTAAACATTGTAGCTACCCAATTAAAAACTTTTACACCAGTAGGAACAGCAATAAGCATTGTTGCCCACATAAAAAATATTTCTGCAGCTAAAGGAAGTCCTACTGTAAACATATGATGTGCCCAAACAACAAAAGAGAGAATTGCAATAGAGAGCATAGCCCAAACCATTGAGGAATATCCAAAGAGTTGTTTTCTAGAAAAAGTTTCGATTATGTGTGAAACAATTCCAAAAGCTGGCAATATCATTATATAAACTTCTGGGTGCCCAAAGAACCAAAATATATGTTGAAAAAGAACTGGATCTCCGCCTCCGGCTGCGTTAAAGAAGCTTGTACCAAAGTGAATATCCATTAACATCATTGTCACAGCACCAGCCAAAACAGGCATCACAGCAATCAATAAGTATGCAGTTATTAACCATGACCAAACAAAAAGTGGCATTTTCATTAATGAAACACCTGGAGCTCTCATGTTCATAATTGTTACAACAACATTTATCGCTCCCATTATTGAGGAAGCTCCCATTATATGAACAGAAAAAATAAAGAACGTCACACTAGGTGGTGCATATGTTGTTGAAAGTGGAGCATAAAAAGTCCAGCCAAAATTGGGTGCTCCTCCTTCCATAAATAAAGAAGATAAAAGAATAAAAAACGCAAAAGGCAATATCCAAAAACTTAAGTTATTCATTCTAGGTAGTGCCATGTCTGGCGCACCAATCATCATTGGAACCAGCCAATTTGCCAAACCAACAAAAGCAGGCATGACTCCACCAAAAATCATAATCAGGCCATGCAATGTAATCATTTGGTTATAAAATTCTGGTTCAACGATCTGCATGCCTGGTTGGAAAAGCTCCGCTCTGATGACCATAGCCATAGCTCCACCAATTAAGAACATGGCAAAACTAAACCATAAGTAGAGTGTTCCTATATCTTTATGGTTGGTTGTGTACAACCACCTTGTTATACCTTTGGCAGGACCGTGATGGTGGTCGTCATGATGATTTTCTATAACTGCACTCATAATAATTTCCTATTTTAAATTTTTGGTTCTTTGTAATCTACAATATCTTTGGGGACAACTATTTCGCCATCGCCCTTTTCAGCATTACCCCAGGATTGTCTCGTGTAGGTAATAACTGCTGCGAGCTCTACTTCTGATAAATAACTAAAAGAGTTCATTGCTGCACCTTGAACGCCTTCCATTAAAATCTCAATATTTCTGTCCTTATTATTCATAACGATATCACTACCAGCAAGGGCTGGAAAAATTCCAGTAATACCTTCGCCTGAGGTTTGATGACATGCAACACAATTTACTTCATATATACTCTCACCTCTTGAAACCAGCTCCTCAGCTGTCCATTCTTTAGTTGTTAGTTCAGCAAGTTTGATTGCTTCTTGTTTTTTTCCATATACCCATTCGTCATACTCATCTTGTTCAACAACTTTAACGACAATCGGCATAAAGCCATGGTTTTTCCCACAAAGCTCTGTACATTTTCCTCTGTAAATCCCAGGCTCATCAACAATAGTCCAGGCGGTATTTACAAATCCTGGTATAGCGTCTTGTTTAATAGCAAAAGCAGGCATCCACCATGAATGGATTACATCGTTTGCAGTTATTAAAAATCTAACTTTTTTACCTGCAGGAATAACAACCATTTCATCAACTTCTTGAAGATAGTTTTCGCCTTTTGGAACTAAGTTATAAATTTCATCTAAATCTGTCGAAAGATTTGAGAAAAAACTAACATCATCCTCTAAATACCTGTATTGCCATTTCCATTGATATCCAGTTACCTGAATATTTATATCCCCAGCCTCATCATCGTAAATTTTTACAAGTGTCTTTGATGCAGGAACAGCCATTGCAATAAGAATAAGAAAAGGAATTATTGTCCATGCAATTTCTAATTTGTGATTTTCATGGAATTTTGCAGGAACTGGATTTTTCTTTTTGGTATGTGCCCACATCGAATAGAACATTACGGAAAATACTAAAACACCTATAGCTACACAAATCCAAAATATAAGCATATGAAGCTCAAATACTTCGTTGCTGATATCTGTAATTCCTCTGGTCATGTTTAAAGCAAACCAGTCCGCGTTCAATAAAGGAGTATTTAACAAAAAAAGAAGAGCAAAGAATGCCTTCTTCTGTAAGATTGAGAATAGTCTAAAAAACATTATCCGCCCAAAAACAAGTGTGTCTTTATAATAAAATTTACTTATGATGCATTATAAGTCATTTATATATATACAACAAAGGAAATCGCAAAATTTTTCGAGAAATATAATATCGTTTTAATTGACTAATTTCTATTATTTGTTGTCTTTGTTCTTTTTATAATCTTTGATGTTTATAACTTTTATTTCTTCATTTTTTTTTAGATCATTACTCTCTGGTCTTTTTTCGACAAAATTACATTTCACACAATAGATTTCGTCATTAGTTGGATTAAGGGCGATTGTATCTTTGCTTTTGCAATCTGGACAAATTGCTCCAGCAATAAATTGAACAAACCGTTTCATCCTCTCATATCCTCAATATCTTGAATTACTTTATTTGTATCAGGAAAAATACCGAACCACATATTATAAGAATGTGCGGCTTGATGAACCAACATGCCAATTCCGTCATAAACATTATTAGAAATTCCTTTTGCCCATTTACAAAAAGGAGTTTCAGTCAGTGAATAATTTAAGTCATAGAAAATGGTACTTTTTGATATATTTAATTCTTCAATCGGTCTAAATTCACCTGTTAGTCCAGCAGAGCTGCTATTAATAACTATGTCATATGGGCTATTATGATCAAGAACAGATTCTGTTTTAGAAATATGAGAATATTTTCGACATAACTTTTCGGCCTTTTCAATAGTCCGGTTGTACAAAGTTATTTCTTTAGGCTTATTATGAGCAACTGTATATAGAATACTTTCTGCAGCACCGCCAGCGCCTATTATCAAAATTTTGTTGTCCTCAAACATAAATCCTTTGTTTTTAATATCATCAATAAAGCCCACGCCATCGGTTGAGTATAGAAAAATTTTCTTCTCATCTTTAACAATAGTATTTACAGCATTTATATACTTTGCTTCTTTTGAAATTACTCCATCTAACATTGAAGCATTTTTTTTATGAGGAAGCGTTATGTTAAGACCCTTTGACAAAGAGTCTTTGAAAAACTCAGAAACGAAGGGTGCAAAATCATCTTCCTTAACTTTAAAAGGCAAGTACTCAATATTGATATTCGTTTCTCTTGAAAATCTAGAATGGATAAAAGGAGATAGTGAATGTTCAATTGGATCTCCAACAACACCTAATTTATATAATTTAGACATTCCAATCCTTATTAATTGTTGATAAAAGCTCTTTTTCTAATCTGATGTACTCTTTTGTTTTTTTATACTGCCATTTAGTATTATTTGGCAAAGACGCCAGAATTGATTCTATTCTCCCATTTGATTGAAGTCCAAATAAAGTGCCTCGGTCATAAATAAGGTTAAATTCTACGTATCTTCCCCTTCTAATAAGCTGAAAATCTTTTTCTGTATCTGAAAATTTAATGTTTTTCCTTTTATTTGCAATTTCCATGTAGGATCCTAGATAAGCATTTGCAACAGATTCAAGCATTTTTACACTATTTTCTAAAGATAAATCTGTAACATTATCAAAAAAAATACCTCCAACTCCTCTTCTCTCGTTCCTATGTGGAATTTTGAAATAATTATTACAATTGTCAGAAAAGCAGGGGTAATAATCTTTATTAATTCCATCTAGACACGCTTTTGCATTTCTATGCCATTCTTTAATATCGTCTTCAAATACTATAAAAGGAGTTAAGTCATATCCCCCACCAATCCACCACTCGTCAATTTCACTGTTTTTATCCAAAATTCCAAATAACCTAACATTCATATGACTAGTTGGAACATTTGGATTTTTTGGATGTGATATAACAGAAACTCCCATAGCCTTATATCCATAATTAACTTCTTTATTAAGATTATTAGCTAATGCAGTTTTGGGTAATTCATTTCCTTTGATAGATGAAAAATTTACTGCACATTTATCAAAGAAAGATCCATTTTCTATTACAAATGTTTTACCGCCGCCACCTTCTTCTCGCTTCCACTCGTCTAATGAAATAATTGAGCCGTTTTCGGATTCAAGAGATTCAAAAGCATTAATAATATCCGACTGTATTTTTATCAAATTATTTTCAATTTTATGCTTCATTTTATTCACGAATTACAGACTTAGACTCTAGGTCTATTATCTTGGATGGTTTCTTTGTTTGTCCAAGTTGCTCATCATAATATGCCAAATCATTTGATTCAAAAAACTCAAGAATTTTAATTGGATCTTGAATAATGCCATCACCAGAAAGATTAGATGATGTGGAAACCATAAGTCCAGAAAATTGCTTTAAAAGGTGTTTTATAGGTAAGTGATTACTTACTCTTACAGCAATCTTTTCATTTTCTGTGTGGAGATGCTTTGGTAGGTTTTGATTATACTTTATAAGAAATGTTACTGGTCCTGGCCAATAATTTTCTAAAAATTTTTCATCCTCTTTGTTGAGATCTTGTATATATTTTTTTAAAAAATCTAACGATTCTGAGAGAAGTATGAAGCTCTTATTTTTACTTCTTTTTTTTATTTTGAATATCTTATTGACAGCATCTTCATTAAAAGCATCGCAGCCAAGACCCCAAATACCCTCTGTTGGATGAACAAGTATTTTTCCCGATTTAATCCACTCTACTGATGAGGCAATATCTAAAGATTTATTTTTCAATTACGAGTTAAGTTTCTTATCTTTATCTAAAACTTCTTCCCTCATATTTGACTTATAATCTTTTAGTTTTTGAGCAAGCTCATCATCAGATGTTGCTAGAATTTGAACAGCCAAAATAGCACTATTCTTTGCACCGCTTTTACCAACAGCAACTGTTGCAACAGGCACACCAGGAGGCATCATAGCGGTTGAAAGTAATGAATCAATTCCACCCATCCCACCTGATTCAATTGGAATTCCTATAACTGGTTTTGTTGAATGTGCAGCTACGGCTCCAGCTAAATGCGCAGCCATTCCAGCAGCAGCTATGAATACTTTACAGCCATTCTCTTCAGATCTTTTTATAAGTTCCATTACGTCATGCGGAGTTCTGTGTGCGGACATTACATTTTTAGTATATTTAACGCCAAAAGACTCAAGAATAGAGAAACTTGCCTCTACGACAGGCAAATCACTATCCGAGCCCATTATTATGGCAACCTGTAAACTTGAATTTGACATATTTTTGTTCTCTTAATAGTTATCTAGATTATAATTCAGAAATTATAATGAAATTAAACCAAATATGTCTAAAAAATTAAAAATTCTAGTATTTCCAGATCCAAAACTAAGAACGGTGGCCAAAAAGGTAACAAAATTCGACAAAAGTCTAGAAAAATTGTCAGATAACATGTTACATACAATGTATGATGCTAATGGAATTGGTTTAGCGGCTACACAAGTAGATGAACATATAAGACTGGTAGTAATGGATTTGTCTGAAGGCAGAAATGAACCAATGGTTTTTGTAAATCCTGAATATGAAGTACAGAAAGAGCATAAATTAGTTGAATTTGAGGAAGGGTGCCTATCTATACCTGGTTTTAATCATAATATTGCCAGACCTGACAATATTGAGCTTAAGTGGCAAGATTTAAAAGGCAAAATACATGAAATAAAGCCTGAAGGCATGCTATCAATTTGCATTCAACATGAAATTGATCATTTAGAGGGCAAATTAATGGTAGATTATGTAAGTGCATTAAAGAGAGATAGAGTTAGAAAGAGACTTTTAAAAGAATTTAAAAGAAAATAACAGAAGATATTGTTATTATGAATGTTTTATATGCAGGCACTCCAACCAATTCCGCGGATATTCTTAAATTTTTAGCATTATCAAAAAAAATCAACATTAAGGGAGTAATAACCCAAAATAATAAAATTGGTAAGAGGGGGAATAAGCTTATTGAGTCTCCTGTGGCTATTGAGGCTAAAAAACATAAAATTCCAGTATTTATGCCGACTGATTTAAATGAAGATGAATTTAAAAAAACATTAGATAGTCTTAATATAGACATACTGCTTGTTGTTGCTTATGGCAGAATAATTCCAGAGTGGCTTCTGAAATTACCAAAATTATTTCCAATAAATATTCATTTCTCCTTACTTCCAAAATATAGAGGCGCATCACCTATCCAAAGCTCATTATTAATGGGCGACAAGGTGACTGGAGTAACATATATAAAAATGAATAAGTTACTTGATTCAGGAAAAATTATTAAGCAATTCACATGTGATATAAATCCTTCAGATAACAAAAATACTCTTGAAAAGAAACTTACAGAGTTATCAATTAATAAGCTTATCGAAGTTCTAGACTATATAAAACAGGATGAGTTATCTTTTGTTGACCAAGATGAAACTAAAAAAACTTATTGTAAAAAAATAAATAAAGAAGATGGATTACTTGATTTTACAGAGAATAGTTCATCTATTCACAATAAATTTAGAGCTTATTATGGCTGGCCTGGAACATCATTTGTACATAATGATATAACTATTAAAATTCATAATTTAAAACTAACTAATGATTTGTCTTCTGGTAAACCAGGATCTTTTCATAAATTTGATGCATCAGGTATATATATAAATACTGGTGATAAAGTGATAGTAATTACTGACTTACAATTTCCTAATAAAAATATAATATCATCAAAAGATGCTTTTAATTCTTATAAAAATTTCTTCGTTTAAAAAAAAATTCACATAAGTCTTTTAATTCTGCAAAAAGAGGTTTAATTTACACACTATGAAAGTGCTAATTTTAGGTGCTGGTCGTGTTGGTGGTAGTCTTGCTCGTGCTCTAGTAAGCAATGGATATGACGTTGCAATTATTGACCAAGATAAAAATGCACTTAATTCTCTAGAAGAAAAGCTAGATATTTTAACAATAGAAGGTCATGCATCTCATCCTGTATCAATAAAAAAATCTAGTGCAGATGAGTCTACAACAGTAATAGCTGTTACATCAGATGACGAGGTAAATATAATCGCATGTCAGATAGCCAAGAAATCGTTTAATGTTAAAAAAACGATTTGCAGAATCACTGATTCGGCATATGGAAATGATTTGACAGTTTTTGGTGATAATGCAATAGATATTCTCATAAGCCCAGAAAACGAAGTAAAAAATCATCTTAAAGATTTAATACTTCACCCTGGAGCTCACCAAATCGAAAAATTTGCTGATGGAAAAGTTAATCTTGTTAGTGTAAGGGCCAGAAAAAAAGGCAAGCTTGTTGGAAGAGAGCTTAAGGGTATTAAAGATGATATGCCAGAAACAGATGCATTTATTGCTTCAATATACCGAAAAGGTAAACCATTTATTCCATCTGGTGAAACAATAATAAAAGAAAATGATGAGGTATATTTCATCTCGTCTGAAAAAAATACCGATCAAATTGTAGATGAGTTTAGAGATCATGAAGAAACTTATTCTAGAGTCATGATTGTTGGTGGTGGAAAAATAGGTATGTCTCTTGCAAAAGAAATTGAAGGAGAATACAAAACTAAAATAATAGATTCGGATGAAGAAAAATGTGCAAGTTTATCTAAACAACTGGATAAAGCTATTGTTCTTCATGGATCTGCTACAGATGAGGATTTGCTTAAGAGTGAAAGTATTTCGAATATAGATATTTTTTGCGCCCTTACTGATGATGATGAAACAAATTTAATGTCATCCTTGCTCGCAAAGAAGATGGGAGCTAAGAAAACAATGATTATCTTAAACAACCCCTCTTATTTGGGTCTAGTACCAGGATTTATAGACATCTATGTTGCGCCATATAGGCTTACCGTTTCTTCTGTTTTACAAGACTTACGAGACAGTGATGTAACACAAGACGTGATGCTTAAAATGGATACAGGTGCTGAAGCTGTTGAAGGCATAGTGCATGCAAATGAGTATACTTCATCGCTTTTTGGAAAATCTATCAAAGAGATTTCTCTGCCAGAGGGCGCTTCCATAGGAGCAGTTATTAGACATGGAGAGTTAATAATGCCAAGGTCGGAGGTCGAGCTTTGTTTAAATGATCATCTAATAATATTTTTAGCTAATAAAAATATGATGTCAGAAGTTGAGGTTTTGTTCAAAACAAACTGATGAACTTAAAATCAATAATTAACTTATTTAGTATTCTAATTCTTTTTTTTAGTGCTTCTTATATTTTTCCAATAATTGTTTCTGCAATCTTTAATGATGGATCTATGCATTTATTTATATATGCGCTAATAGTTATAGGGTTAATTGGTTTAATTGGATTTCTTTCTACAAGAGGCTCAACTAACGACATGTCTAATAAAGAAGGTTTCATCATAATAGTGCTCTTTTGGATAGTTCTGTCTATTGCCGGATCAATACCCTTTTACCTGAGTGGAATGAGTGTAATAGATTCTATTTTTGAATCTATGTCTGGAATAACCACTACTGGTGCAACCGTAATTTCAAATTTAGATGCGCTTCCTGAATCAATTTTATTTTATAGACAATTATTACAATGGATGGGAGGAATGGGACTTATTGTTCTTGCAATTGCAGTTATGCCTTTATTAGGCATTGGTGGAGGCCAAATATATAGAACAGAAGTGCCCGGAGCAATGGGTGAGCAAAGACTAACACCAAGGATAAAAGAAACTGCCCAGGTTTTATGGTTGATATATCTTGGTCTTACTTTTTTGTGTGGTATTTTTTATTACATAGGCGGCATGTCAGTTTTTGATGCCGTATCACACGCAATGTCAACTGTAGCTATAGGAGGATTCTCAACACACGATGCAAGTATTGGTTACTTTAATAGCGCTTTTATAGAGTTTATTTGTATATTGTTTATGATTCTTTCTGCTTTAAGCTTTACGCTTCATTATTTCGCTGTTTTTAAGAAAAAACCTCTTAAATATTTATATGATCCAGAATTAAAGTTCTTTTTATCAATATTAGTAGTAATTTTATCTCTAGCAGTACTTTTATCATATGCTAGTGGTTCTGGATTGTCTTTTAGGGAAATTACTTTTCATACAGTCTCTATGGTTACAACAACTGGCTTTTCTATTTCTGATTCATCTGAGTGGCCATTTTCAATTTCATTTCTATTATTAATTGGAGCTTTTATCGGTGCTTGTTCTGGTTCTGTGGGTGGTGGGGTTAAATCATGGAGAGTCTTGATAATGATTAATCATGCCTATAAAAACATTATGAAAATCATTCATCCTAACTCAGTTATATCATTAAAGATTGGAACAAAAAATGTAGATGATGAGGTTGCAACTTCTGTATGGGGGTTTTTCTCCATTTATGTAATGTCTTTTTTAATTTTATTAATGTTGATTCTCGCATCTGGAGTTGACTTTGAAACAGCTTTTTCATCAGTTGGTGCATGTTTAAATAACTTAGGTCCTGGACTTGGTGCTGTTTCAGAAAATTATTCGTCAATCAATACCTTAAGCAAAACGGTTTTGGCATTTGCAATGCTTCTTGGTAGACTTGAAATATTTACTTTATTGGTAATTCTAACACCAATGTTTTGGTCAAAATAATTAAGCGTCTTTATAAAAATTATTTGGTAAATTTTTAGATCTCTTAAATCTTTTATACTCCCATGAATAATCTGCAGGCCTATTCATTATAAATCTTTCAATGTCTTTATTTAATAATAGTGTGTGCTCACTATCATTATTAATACTTTTATTACAATGTTTTAAAATTATATTTATATCATTATCTGGACTTGATTGTATAAAGAAATACATAACATTAGCTTCAGTTTTATTTACAAGAGATTGAACTAACGTAGTTGTGTATGCTTTTACATTAAAAAAATCAATATATTCTCCGAACCCCCTCTTTGGAACTTGATCAGCTGCAAAGCATACAATGTTATTGTTTTTTAATGACTTAAAGATCTCTTTTACACCACTTATATTTGTCTCGTAGCATTTCGATTTTTTTGATTCTCTTCTTTGTTTTACAAAAGTATTAAGAGTATTATTTTTTATTTTTTTAAATAGGCTAGTTGTTGTGTGTTGAGAGTTCATCCAAGTCAATAACATATCAACACTTCTATTGTGAAAAGATACTGCAATCAAACCATTTTCTTTTAAGTTATTTATTAAATAATTATTTTCTATTCTTAGAATATTACTATTTACCTTCGCATCATTTCTTCCCCATGTATAAATCGACTCATAACCAGAAATTATTGATTCTTTAAAACTTCTTTTTGCTAGTAGAGCAACATCTTTTTTATTTCTATCAGGAAAGGCTATTTCAATATTTTTTGAAGTCACTTTAAAACCAGAAGAATATTTATAAACACCTAAACTTAAATAAATATCAATTAAGTATTCAAATAGCGACTTAGGTACTAAAGATAGGAGATAAAATAAAAATTTCATTATTCTTTAATGTTCAAGTTAGATTAAACATATTTAACGTCATAAACACATATAGATACAAACTAAATACTCAAACAACCTATTCAGCATAATAGAACGAAAATAAAGTAGAAGTTTCATTATTTTTTCAGATTTGCTTGTTATAATCATAAGTTAAGTGATCATGTTATTAATGTAAAGCACAAATTAGAAAAGTGCTTTATTTATGTATTACTCATAATAGTAGACATTTGTCTAATATATAAGGAAATTTATTTTGACTGCAAAAAATATGGACGAATTAGTCGCTCTTTGCAAAAGAAGAGGGTTCATTTTTCAATCAAACGAGGTATATGGCGGTCTTCAAGGCGTTTATGATTTTGGTCCTCTAGGTGTTGAGCTTAAGAATAATCTTAAGAATGCTTGGTGGGAGTCTATGGTTTATGAAAACGATGATATTGAAGGCTTAGATTCATCAATATTAACAAACCCACTAGTATTAAAATACTCTGGACATGAAAGTACATTTTCTGACCCCATGGTTGATTGTAAATCTTGTCAGAAAAGGTTCAGAGCCGATCAGGTGCCTCCAGAGTGTAAAAAAGAGGATTTGACTGAACCTCGTCAATTCAATCTAATGTTTAAAACAAATGTTGGGCCAATAGATGATGGGTCATCTTTTGCTTATTTAAGACCAGAGACCGCTCAACAAATTTTCACAAATTTTAAAAATGTTATTGATTCTACTTCAAAGCAAATACCATTTGGTATAGCTCAAATAGGAAAAGCGTTCAGGAACGAAATAACTCCTAGGAATTTTATATTTAGAGTTAGAGAGTTTGAACAAATGGAATTAGAATATTTTGTTGAGCCTGGAAATGATGAACAAGCATTAGATGAATGGGTACAAAAACGACTTAATTGGTGGAGAGATCAGGGTGTACCCATAGAAAAAATTGAGTTATACAATGTACCCACAGATGAGCTAGCCCATTACTCTAAGAAAACTGTGGATTTGATGTATATGTTTCCTCACGGATTAGAAGAATTAGAAGGTATTGCTAATAGAACAGATTTTGATTTAGCCTCACATTCTAAAAAACAAGATGAACTTAATATAACATCCAATGTTGAAAAAAATAAACATTCCAATAGCAAGATGGCAGTTCAAGATAAAAAAGGTGATTGGATCGTACCGTATGTCATAGAACCATCAGCTGGTGTTGAAAGAGGTATTTTAGCTGTATTAAACGAAGCATTTGTTGAAGAAGATCTTGGTGATGGTAAAACAAGAGTTGTTTTAAAGCTAAAACCTCATTTATCGCCAATAAAAGCAGCAATTTTGCCGTTAAAGAAAAATAATGAAGAAATAGTAACCTTGTCTAAAGAGGTTAAAAATAGTTTACAAAAATTAGGCTTAGGTAGGGTTATCCTCGAAAACACAGGTAATATTGGTAAAGGCTACAGGAGACATGACGAAATAGGTACTCCTGTGTGTATAACTGTTGATTTTGAATCAATTGAAGATAACACTGTTACTATAAGGGATAGGGACTCCATGGATCAGGTAAGGGTTCAGATTTCAGAACTAGCTGAAATTTATAAAAATAAGATTAAATAAGTTGCAAATACTTAAAAGCTTTATATTTAACCTTGTCTTATACATCACATTAATACCTACGTCACTGATTATAATATTTTTATACCCTTTTATATCAACAGCTAATCTTCAATCAATTGCATCAAAATGGATTTTGTTTATTTTAAATTCTCTAAAAATTATTTGTGGTGTTACTTGGAAAATAGAAGGTCTTAAAAATATACCTGAAGGTCCATGTGTTATAGTTTCGAACCATCAAAGTGCATGGGAATCATTTTTTCTACAAACCTTATGTATTCCATCTGCAAGCATTATAAAAAAAGAACTTCTTTTTATCCCTTTTTTTGGCTGGGCTTTAGCATGTTTAAAGCCTATACATCTGAGAAGATCAAAAAAGTATAGAAGTCTTAAAAAAGTTATCACACATGGCTCAAAAAAGGTTAATAAAGGCTTTTCATTAATAATATTTCCAGAGGGTACTAGATCAAGACCAAACGAAGGGCTGAAAGCTTTCTCTAGTAGTTGTGGCTCACTTTCAGTTCGTAACAATGTGCCAATTCTGCCAATTTGTCACAATTCTGGCTTATTTTGGGTAAATAGGCGATTTATAAAAAAACCCGGAGAAGTAACAGTCAGAATTGGTCCAATAATTAAAGGACAAAATGCTAGAGAAGTGACAAAAGAGGTGTACGATTGGATGAAATTGAACTTTAAAGAAATAAATTAAATATCAAGCTCTTTAACAGAAAGAGCATTTGCATCTATAAATTCTCTTCTTGGTTCAACGTCGTCACCCATAAGCACTTCAAATGACTCATTTGCATCCTGTATGTCTTTAATATCTACTCTCATCATTCTTCTGTTTATGGGATCCATTGTGGTTGTCCACAACTGTTCAGGATTCATCTCACCTAATCCTTTATATCTTTGAACTTCTAAACCTCTATTACCATTTTTTGAGAATTTTTTGATGGCATCATCTTTTTCTTTCTCATCAGAGGCATATATAAATTCTTTACCTTTAGTTATCTTATATAGGGGCGGCAAAGCAATATAAACATGGCCCTTTTCTACTATTTCATACATTTGTCTGTAAAAAAAGGTTAGCAGAAGGGTTCTTATATGAGAACCATCAACATCAGCATCTGTCATAATAATTATTCGATGATATCTTAGATTATCTATATCAAAATCCTCTTTACCAATTCCACAACCTAGGGCTTTTATAAGTGTGCCAACTTCTTGGGAGCCCAAAACTTTATCAATTCTGGCTTTTTCAACATTTATTATCTTACCTTTAAGTGGCAATATTGCCTGATTTTTTCTGTTTCTTCCCTGTTTTGCTGAACCACCAGCAGAATCACCCTCAACTATATATATCTCTGACAAGCTAGGGTCTTTTTCTTGACAATCCGCTAACTTTCCAGGCAATCCAGCTATTTCAAGAACTCCCTTTCTCCTTGTCATTTCTCTTGCTTTTCTTGCTGCCTCTCTAGCAAGGGCAGCCTCAGATACTTTGCTAACAATACTCATGGCATCTTTAGGGTTTTCAAGCAAAAATTCATTAAAATACTTACTAAATATGGTGCTAACAACTCCCTCAACCTCTGAAGACACTAGTTTTTCTTTGGTTTGCGATGAAAACTTAGGATCAGGCACTTTTACAGATATTATTGCTATTAAACCTTCACGAACATCTTCTCCAAGCAAATCTGTAGGAGTTTTTTTTGCATTCTCTTTTTTAATAAAAGATTTCAGCACCCTTGTAAGACTTCCTCTAAATCCAGCTAAATGTGTTCCACCATCTTTTTGAGGAATATTATTTGTGTAGCACAAAACATTTTCAGTATAAGAATCTGTCCATTGCATAGCGATCTCAACTCCAACATCATTATCAGTTGCTGAACATTCAAAAATATCAGAGACTGTTTGCTTTCTTCCTCTTAGGTGAGTGACGTAACTGGATAGCCCTCCATTATTTTTGAATTTTTTTGACTTGCCTGATTTTTTATCTTCAACATTAATTGAAACTCCGGCATTCAAAAATGATAGTTCTTGAATTCTTTTGTAAATTCTATCAACCTCAAAATCAATCGATGTGAATATTTTCTCAGAAGGGAAGAAGGTTATTTTTGTTCCAGTCTTGTCTGATTTTTTTACTTTTTTTAATTTTGCTTTAGGCTTTCCATCTGAGTACTCTTGAAAATATTCTCCACCGTCTCTATGAACCTCTAGGGTTAGTTTTTTTGAAAGAGCATTAACAACTGAAACTCCAACACCATGCAATCCACCTGAAACTTTATAAGAGTTATCGTCAAATTTACCGCCTGAGTGTAAAGTTGTCATTATCAATTGAGCTGCAGATACGCCCTCTTTTTTATGAACATCTACTGGTATCCCTCTACCATTATCTTCAATTGTTACTGATCCGTTCTTATTAATTATTACTTTAATGTCAGAACAATATCCTGCCATTGCCTCGTCGATGCAGTTATCCAAAACTTCAAAAACCATATGATGTAATCCGGACCCGTCATCAGTGTCACCAATGTACATTCCCGGTCTTTTTTTTACCGCTTCTAAACCTTTTAAAACTTGGATGTTGCTTGAGTCATATTTGGCTTCTTGTGATTTTTTGGCCATTGTTTATTTTCCTAATTGTTCCACGTGGAACTTTTTAAACTCATTAAAACTAGATGTTATTTTACTACTAAAACAATCATCTATACAGGAAAAGATTACTTGTGTATTTATATGATTTAACAAATCACTAAAGAGCTTAAAAACTCTTTCATCAAGTTCGGACTTTATATCATCTATCAAAAGCGTTGCATCAATTTCATAATGTTTTTTTAATACTTCATGTTGAGCGCAAGACCAAATTATTGAAAAAAATTTTTGCTCGCCCCTGGATAGAATTTGTCTTGCATCAATATCATTTATAAAAAATTTAATATCTGATTTGTGTGGACCAGATGTTGTTGATCTTCTTTTTATATCAATATCTTTGTTCTCATTTAGAACATCAAGGTAGCTTTTCTCTGGAGCCCATCCTTGAGAAAACTCAATTTTGATAAAGTTAAAAAAATCAAAAACATCTTCTGGTTTAAGTAAATTAATCAAAAGATAAAACTCATTTAAAGTTTTTTCAAAAAAGTCTTTCCTGTATTTGGTTAGCTTCTCTGCTTCATCAGCGAGTTTGGTATTCCAGTTGTATATATCTGATATACGGTTATTTTTTAGTAAAAAATTTCTTTGTCGCAATGACCTATAAAAAGAAAACCATACCTTAGAGAAGTTATCCTCAGCAATAAAAATTGAGCGGTCAACAAGTTTGCGTCTAAAGTCTGGAGATGCGTCAGCAAAAGAAAATGTGTTGTTGTGGATTGGTGTACACGGAAACTCTTTTACTAATTTGCTTGTGTTAGTTTTGTTGTTATTTAAAGAAATTGAAATTGTTTTATTCTTACTTTTTTCAATTTCAACAATATATCCTTTTTTATTATCAAAGCCTTTTAGGATAAATTTGTCGTTATCATAATTTATTAGTGATGTTAGATTTGAGCTCTTAAATGATTTGCCACTTGAGAAAATAAATACCGATTCAAGGATGCTTGTTTTACCAGAACCATTAGATCCGAAAAAAAAATTTATTCCTGGTGAAAGAGACAATTCTAAATTTTTAAAGCATCTAAAGTTGTTTAAAGAGATTTTTGTTATGGACACTTTATATTAGTAGTGGCATTACAACATATTTTAAATTTTCTGAATTTGGATCTGTTATCAAACAACTTTTTTCAGAACCAAAAAAATTAATTTCAATTTTTTCAGAGTCTATGGTAGATAAAATTTCCTGCAGATAATTGACATTAAAAGCTATATCAATTTCTTCACCACTATATTCACACGCAACAACTTCTTCGCCTTGCTCCTTCTCAGGATTATTGGCAGAAATATTGAGCGAATTTTTCTTTGTTATTATCCTTACCCCTTTATATTTTTCACTTGACAATACACTTACCCTGCTAAGACTATCTGAAAAGTTTTTTCTATCTATTACAAGAAGTGAGCTTTCACCAGTTGGTATAACTTGTTCATAGTCTGGGAATTTGCCCTCAATTAATTTACTTACAAATTTTGTTCCAGCCGCCTCAACCAAAATAGATGATTGCGAAATTTTAATAAGAACATTTTCAGAGTTGTCACCTACTAACTTTCCGATTTCATTAATCGATTTTCTTGGAACGATTCCGTCAGTAGTTTCCGTAGACGCTTCATTGAGGGTAGAAGAAGCTAAAGCAAGTCTGTGGGCATCTGTTGCAACTGATGTAATATTTTTATCATCAATTGATATGAATAAACCATTTAAATAATGCCGCCAGTCTTGGTTGCCCATTGCAAAAGATGTCTTCATTATTATAGTTTTTAAGTTTTCTGAAGAGATGTTTATCTGTCCTTGTGAATCCTCAAACTCAAACACTGGGAAGTCATCACTTGGAAGAGTTGATAGATTATATTTACCAGAACCTGACTCAATTTTTAAATTATCTCCATCTAGAAAAAAGTGTATTTCAGCCATATCTGGCAACAATCTACATAAATCACTAAGTTTTCTTGCTGGCGCGGTAGTTTTGCCACCACTATTGAAGTTCGAAATTGTTGAAGTTGTTGAAATTTCGCTTTCTAGGTCAGTTGCGGTTAGTTTTAGGGATGACTCATCTACCTCAATTAAAACATTAGACAATATGGGTAGAGTTTGTCTTTTTTCAACAACACCCAGGGTAAGGTTGAGAGATTTAACAATCTCTTCTTTTAATATATAAAAATCCATTAATTGGTAAGCGCCCTATTAAGATTTCTGTAATCCTCTTCATGTGAGGGGCTTTCTTTTCTTAAATCGGTTATTTTTTTACAAGCGTGCAAAACTGTGGTGTGATCACGACCATTAAAGGCCTCGCCAATTTCGGGTAAGCTGTGGTTTGTTAGTTGTTTTGTCAGAGCCATTGCCATTTGTCTTGGTCTTGTTATCGACCTGCTTCTTCTTTTTGAAAGTAAATCAGATAGTTTTATATTGTAATACTCAGCAACAGTTTTTTGAATATTCTCAATGCTAACCATTTTTGCAGAAATAACAAAAAGGTCTTTCAAAGCATCTTTAACCAAGGCTAAATCAATTTCTTGATTGGTAAATCTTGCATTGGCAACCACTCTCTTGAGAGCTCCTTCAAGCTCTCTTATGTTTGATCTTATTCTTTGCGCTATATAAATCGCACAGTCATTCGGTAAAACAACACCCATTGTATTGGCTTTATTTAATAAAACCGCTGCCCTGGTTTCAAGTTCAGGTGGGTCTATTACAACCGGCAGACCCCATCCAAGCCTTGATTTTAGTCTTTCTTCAAGACCATCAATTTCCTTTGGATATTTGTCACAAGTTAAAATCATTTGGTTATTTCTATCAAGGAGGGCGTTAAAAGTATGAAAAAACTCTTCCTGAGACTGCTCTTTGCCTGCAAAAAATTGAATATCATCAATTAAAAGGGCGTCAGCATTCCTATAAAAAGACTTAAACTCATTCATTGCGCCTAGTTGAAGGGCCTTAACCATATCAGAAACAAATTTCTCAGAGTGCACATAAACAATTCTTTTCTTTGGTTCGTTTTTTAATATTTGATTGCCAACAGCATGCATTAAATGGGTCTTACCAAGACCAACACCGCCATAGATAAATAGAGGATTGTAGTCTCCCTTAGGGTTTGCTGCTACTTGTTTTGCAGCCGCAAGTGCAAGGTGATTTGATTTACCTTCAACAAAATTATCAAAAGTGTAGCCATCTACAAGCTTTATTTCTGCATTTTTAGATGTATTTTGATATTTATCGACAAATGTCTCTTTAGTAAGGGTTTTAAAAACCAGATTAATGTTTTTTTTTGAATTTGATTTGACTAGAGTTTTTATTTCTTTTGCAAAATTTTTTTCAATATAATTTAGAATGAAATCATTTGGGGCCACCAATTCTAATGTGTTTTTTTCTTGCGAGGCTTTTAAGGGTCTGATCCATGTATTGAAATCTTCTTGAGAAAGCGTATTTTCAAGCTTTTCAGAGCATTTGTTCCACAGTTCCAATATTTTCTCCCTAGTTAGTTTTGATAGTCTATTAAAAAATTAACAAGATATCTACAGGATAAATTATAGAATTTTCTGTGGATAACTTGTATATAAAAAAATTATAAAAATGTTCAGCTTTTATGTGTACTTAAAAACATATTAAGATATAATTCTTTCCACTTTAAGGCCTATATTATGAAAAGAACATTTCAACCGAGCAATTTGAAAAGAAAAAGAACCCATGGTTTTAGGGCAAGAATGTCTACAAAAGCAGGGAGAGCGGTTCTTTCAAACAGAAGAAAAAAAGGCCGCAAAGTCTTAAGCGCCTAGATTGCGAAATCCAAAGAAAAAAAACCCAAACCTTACAAAATTGTTTTCTTGTAAGAGCTTCCGTGTTTTAAAAAAAGATAATGGTGATGGCTTTGAGGTATCTATATCAAAAAAATATTTTAAGCTTGCTGTTGATAGAAATAAAATAAAGAGGAGGATAAAAGAAATTATAAGAAAAAATGGCTATAGTGATTTTTTAAGTAATGGCTTTGTTTTTTCTGTATTTAGGCCATTTGCAGAGTTATCATATGAAAATGCAAACAAAGAGATACAAGAAGCTATAGAGGAAATAAAAAAAATATCTTGATGAATATAAGAAATATATACTGGGGTCTAATAATTGTCTTGTCTGGTTTGTTGCTTTTTGAGTGGACGTCACAAAAAAGAGAACAATCTATTGATAGTCACCTTGATTATGCAGAGTTTTTTAATACCTCAGGTTATGGGGAGGGGTATTCTATAATTGAAAATGACAAGCTTTTTGTTGTGGTTGCAACAAGAACGGGCTCAATTATAGAAACAAGACTAAAAGAGTACCCCGTAGAAAATGTAAAGGGGTCTTTGGGTTTTCGTGTTTTTGGAAGCTCAACAGAAACAGCGTTCAATTACTACTTTAAAAGCGGTTTCACTGGAATGAATCCTGTATATCTCTTGTCAGAGGTTGGGGATGGTTTTGTTGTTCTTGAAGATCCTGAAAAAAATTTAACAAAAAGGGTTTCATTGTCATCGCAAGACTATGAAATAAACATTCTTGATTCTTCAAAAAATGGGGAAAGCGGAAAATCTTTTGCTGGTCTTTACAGAACTGCTGGGCGCCCACTCGACCTAAAGTCAGATGTTCTCAGTGGGGGTATGATGAATAATGGCTCTTATCTTGGGGTGGCTATAAGCACTGACAGTGCCCCATATGAGACAACAAAACTAAACCAAATCGAAGAAGGTGGTATTCAAAATTTATCAAGATCTGGTTGGATTGCTTTTGTTCAAAAATACTTTTTTGCAGCCCTGCTTGGATCTGGTGATTATATTTATAACTTTTATGCCCTTCCTGCTGAAAGCGGGTTATACAGAATGGGTTACACGGTTGAGAACACCTCTGCAAACAATCTGGTATATGAACATGAACACAGGCTGTATGTTGGGCCAAAAGTTAGAAAAGATTTAATGCAGAAGGCAGATAGTCTAGAGCTTTCTATTGAAATGGGGTGGTTTTGGTTTTTGGCGCAACCAATGGTTTTGGCAATGGATTGGATTAATGGGTATGTTGATAATTGGGGCTTAACGATTGTAATTTTTACTATTTTAATAAAGTTGGTTTTTTGGCCTGTTACCGCAAAATCTTTTTCTTCTATGGCGGCAATGAGAAAGCTTACGCCTGAGCTGAATGAAATTAAAGAGCGTTACAAAGACGATCCACAAAAAACACAAGCTGAAACTCTCAAGCTATTTAAAAAAAATGGGGCGAATCCGCTTGGTGGCTGTCTGCCAGTGTTAATACAGATGCCTTTTTTTATAGGTTTCTTTTTTGCGTTGAGAGAAATGGTTGAGCTGCGCCACAGTGATTTTGTGATCTGGTCTGATCTTTCGGTGCCAGACCCTTATTTTATTTTTCCAATTACATTTGCTATTTTAATGACCTTGACTCAAAGACTGAATCCGCAACCAGCTGGAATGGATCCAACACAAGCACAGGTTATGAAGTATATGCCTGTTATATTCTCTGTGTTTTTTGTAGTTATGCCAGCAGCTCTGGGTTTGTATATGGTTGTTAATACTGGTATTCAACTTATTCAACAAGCTTATATGTACAAAAAAAGTGGCGCGTTGGCCGACTAAACATGTCTGTTGTTTATGCTTTAGCTACCCCAGCTGTTAAGTCTGCTATTTGTATATTTAGGGTCTCTGGTGAAGGCTGTCACGATTATATATCTGAAATTTTTGGTTTAGATAGTCCTCAACCAAGAAGGTTTTTATTGTGTGATTTGAAAAACAATGAAACTTTTATAGATAGGGTTGGTTTGATCTTGTTTAAGGGTCCAGAGAGTTATACTGGTGAAGACTCGTTTGAGGTTTATGCCCATGGATCTCTTGGTGTTATGTCATTAATTGTTGACTTGTTTGATAGTAAGGGTTTTGATCAAGCAAGTCCTGGGGAGTTTACAAAAAGAGCTTTTATAAACGACAAAATTAACCTTAACGAGGCCGAGTCATTGTCTGATTTTATTGAGAGCGCTTCGTCGCGAGAGGTTTTTCTCTCTGGAGCATCTTTGTTTGGCGATCTATCTAAAAAACTCTCAGATTTTTCTGAAAGGATAAACTCGTTAAGGGTTAGGGTTGAGGCTGAGATTGATTTTTCTGATGAAGGGCAAGATTTTATGGATGGCTCTTTATCTAATGATCTTTCTTTGCTTATTGAAGACTTTGGTTCTTTTGTTTCTCTTTGTATAAACAAAAGGGAGTATAGTAATAATAAAAATATTGTTTTGGTTGGCCCAACTAATTCTGGTAAATCATCTATCTTTAACCGTTTGCTTGGTTATGAAAGAGCAATAGTCACAGATGCTCACGGCACCACAAGAGATATGATTAGTTCTGAGGTCTTTTTTCAATCAAATAAGTTTTCTATCTTTGATTCTGCTGGAATAAGAGAAACAGAAGATGTTATCGAAAAAAAAGGTATTGAAACTTCTATAAAGAAAATTTCTGATGCGGATTTGGTTTTGGGTGTTTTTGAAAAAAAAGATGCGTCTCTTGTTTCAAGTTTTAAGAAGATGTGTGATAAGGATTCTTTTTTTATCATACAAAACAAGATAGATATAAATTCGTCTGATACTTCTTTTTTTGATTGTTGTGTTTCTGCAAAAACCGGGGAAGGATTTAATTCTCTAAAAAATTTAGTAGTTAGTTTTTTTGAAAGAAATAAAAAAAACAATAAAAACTCTCAATATCTTATTAGAGATAGGCATGTAAAATTATTCAACCAAGTAACCAAGGATCTCGATATTGCATTAAAAGGGTTGAATGACTCTAAATCCTTGGAGTTGGTAGCTGAAGATTTAAAAAATGCTAGGTCAGGACTGGATGAGATTTTAGGCAAAAAATTTTCTGACTCTCTTTTAGGCGATATATTTAGCTCTTTTTGTATTGGTAAATAAACTGTAGATATCTTGTTGTTTATATTTTGCTTTTTAAATTGCTAACAGTTTGTTCAATGTTTTTAAGTGTTTGTATAAATAGTTTTTTAAGTTAGTTATTAGTGGTCTTTTTGATTGATATTTAAGTAAAAACAAACCTTATTAACAAAAAAACATAGCCTAATAGAAATAACAGAAAGTATATAATATAGATATTATTATTTAATAAATTATGGATAAGTTTGACGTTATAGTTGTAGGAGGCGGTCATGCCGGGGCTGAAGCTGCATTCGCTGTAAGTCGCTCAGGTCTATCTTGTGCACTTATAACAATGGATCAAACCAAAATTGGTCAAATGTCATGCAACCCTGCAATAGGTGGATTAGGTAAATCTCATATTGTTAGAGAGATTGATGCAATGGGCGGTTTGATGGGGAGAGCTACAGATCTATCTGGAATCCAATACAGAACTTTAAACACCAGGAAGGGAGACGCAGTTCAAGCTCTGAGAGTTCAATGCGATAGAGATCTTTATAAAAAAGCAGTACAAAAAATTCTCAAAGAAACAAACATTAAAATCATTCAAGACGAAGTTGTTGATTTTTTATTAACTAATAAGAAGGCACAAGGCGTAATTACTAAATCAAAAACCTACAAATCAAAAAAGATAATACTTACAACAGGAACATTTTTGAATGGGAAAATGTATACAGGAAATATTATCAAAACAGGAGGGCGTATTGGCGATGAGTCATCCATACCTCTATCAAAAAGATTATATTCCCTAAACTTACCAATGGGCAGATTAAAAACCGGAACCCCAGCAAGAATAAAACTCTCAAGCATCAACCTTCTAGATATGGAAGAGCAACCAGGTGAAAAACCAACCCCTTGGATGTCACTAGCATCACCACCAAAAAAACACCAAAAACAACTCTCTTGTTATATAACTAGAACTAATAAAAAAACACATGAAATAATAAATAAAAACATTCATTTATCAGCTATGTATTCCGGTGAAATTAAAGGCATAGGCCCAAGGTATTGCCCCTCAATAGAAGACAAGGTTCGAAAATTTCAAGACAAAAACAGCCACCAAATTTTTATCGAACCAGAGGGAATTAACAAAGATTTAGTTTATCCAAACGGAATATCAACAAGCCTACCCAAAAAAGCACAACAAGAGTTTATTTTTTCTATAAAAGGCCTTGAGAGATCTATAATCACAGAATATGGCTATGCAGTAGAGTATGACTTTGTGGACCCCAGAACCCTAAAGCAAAACCTAGAGACAAAATATCTCGAAAACCTTTATCTAGCTGGCCAAATTAATGGAACAACTGGATACGAAGAAGCGGCAGCACAAGGATTAATGGCAGGAATAAATGCTAGCAACTCAATAAAAAAACTAAAAGATTTTGTTTTGGAGAGAAGCGAAGCTTACATTGGGGTATTAATTAATGATTTAACATCTCATGGTATAACCGAACCATACAGAATGTTCACCAGCAGGGCTGAGCACAGACTTCTGCTTTCACAAAACAACGCAGAACAAAGACTGATCTTAAAAGCCAACGAAATTGGAATAGTTAAAAAAGAAAGAGTTGATAAATACTTAAGCAACGAAAAAGAATATAAAAAGTTCTATACAAACAACCTTGTTAAATTAAAAAAAGATTTTTTTATTGATAAAAACGGAGCCAAAATTAGACTCCAAGAAAAAAGAAGTATATCAAGCCTGCTATCCAGAAATGATGTGGACGAAAAAAAACTATTCAAACCCAACAAAAAAGACACAAAACTTTACCAAAGAGCGATAACAGAAATAAAGTATTCGGGCTATATAAAAAAACAAATTCGTGAGATCAACAAAACCAAAAAACAAAACAACAAACAGATACCAACAAACATAAAATATGAAGAAATACACGGACTATCAAATGAGGTGAAAGAAAAACTTATCAAAACACAGCCACAAACAATTGGGGCTGCTTCTCAAATAGAGGGAGTTACACCAGCTGCAATAAACCTCATCCTTATTCATTTAAAAAAGAAAGAACTTGTTTCACAAAATGCCTGATAACAAAACATTGTTTGAAAGACTTGATCAAAACACAAAGAATAAAATCAATAAATACGTCGATTTAGCAATTGAGTTTAATGCGACACACAATATATTTGCTAGAAGCAACAAAAAAGAGGTTTTTAATAAAGACATACTAGACTGCTTACCTGTTTTAGAGCACATCTATGAAAACAAAAGTGTAATGGACCTGGGTTCTGGTGGGGGCTTCCCGGGGATGGTTATTGGAATATCAAAACCCAAGAACAAAATATACCTCGTCGAAAGCAGCAGAAAAAAAGCATATTTTTTAAAGAACACAATAAACACACTAGAGCTTAATAATATTGAAGTCATAAACAAAACCCTAATACAAAAAAACAACCTCGACTCTTTTGACTATATAACAACCAGGGCTTTTGCTAACATAAAAAAAACACTTAACATTACCAAAAACAACATTCATAAAAGATCAAAATACCTTCTTCTTAAAGGAAAAAAAGAAAAAATAGAAGACGAAATAGAAACAACAAACACAAAACAACTATCATATGAAATAATCAAGCTGGATGGAAAAAATGGAGAAAGGAACTTAGTAATAATAAAACCAAATGAATAAGATTATTGCAATAGCCAACCAGAAAGGCGGAGTAGGAAAAACTACAACAGCGGTTAATCTTGCTGCTTCCCTGGCCTCAACCAAAAGAAAAATACTTTTAATTGATCTAGACCCCCAAGGCAACGCTTCAACAGCTGCCGGAATAGAAGGAGCAAACAGAAAAACGCTTTGCGACCACTATTTTGACCAGGTTTCGCTTGAAGATTGCACACAGAGCTCCACAGATGATTATAAAATAATCCCAGGAGACGAGGGGCTAATAGCCTTAGAGGTGGCCATTAGAAATGACAACAACCAAGGCTTTCTAACAAAAAGTTTGGCTGATTTTGAAAACAAATTTGACTATACAATTATTGATACCCCACCAACCCTAAACCAATTAACAATAGAAGCTCTTTTTTGTGCTTCTGGAACACTTATACCACTTCAATGTGAGTATTATTCTCTTGAGGGGGTGGCCGGACTGATGCAAACCATTGAAACCCTTTCTAATAAAAACATGACTTCTAATAGGGTTTTGGGTATTGTAAGAACAATGGTTGATATGAGAAACAATCTAGCAAAAGAGGTGTCTGAAGAGCTTGAAAAGCATTTTTCAAACCTAGTCTTTAATACGCTTATCCCAAGAAACATAAAACTTGCTGAGGCACCAAGCCATGGAATTTCTGGGATAAAATATATGCCAAATTCATATGGTGCAAAAGCATATCTTGCTCTTGCAGGCGAACTAATTAGAAGGGTTGAATATGTCTGATGATAATAAAATTTTAAACAAGGGCTTAGATGCGCTTCTCGGTGAGTCTCAAAACAATCAAAAAACAGTTAAGGAAATAAATTTAAACAAAATAAAACCAGGGCGATTTCAACCAAGATCAAACTTTGATGACGTTAAACTCCAAGAACTTACCAACTCAATAAAAAACCAAGGAGTTTTATCTCCAATATTAGTCAGAGAATTAGGTCTTAATGAGTTCGAGGTTATAGCTGGCGAAAGAAGGCTTAGAGCTGCAAAAAGAGCTGGTTTAGAATCTATTCCATGTTTGGTTGACCAAAAACAAGATCAAGATGCCTTGGTATCTGCATTAATTGAAAACCTCCAAAGAGAAGACCTCAACCCCGTTGAAGAGGCCAGAGGCTTGGACAGGCTTAAAAGAGAATTTGGCCTTACACAAGATGAGGTTGCTAGCTCAACCGGGAAAGCAAGGAGCACGATTGCAAACTCATTAAGAATTTTATCCCTTCCAGCATCAGTGCTAGATATGCTTTCAGATGGATTGATAGAAAAAGGGCATGCCAAGCTACTTGCATCAATGGACTCAAAAGAAGCTGAAGATCTGGCAAAAAAAATTGTTAAAGAGAAGCTTTCTATTAAAGACCTTAGTGGATTGACCTCAAAAAAACCAACCAACAAAAATGCCAAACAAAAAACAAAGGACACCGATATTTTAAATGTTGAGCAAGAGATGTCTGAAAGCTTTGGACACAAAATAGAAATAGATACAAAAAATAAAAATGCTGGCAGGGTTTCAATTTTATATAAAACGCTTGATGAATTAGATTCGATAATTCAAAAACTCAAAAATAAATAATAAATTCCTTGTTTAAAAATTGATAAATTTTTATAATTCTCGCCAGAATAATAATTAATTTAACCCAGTAAATCTCAGCTTGAAAAACATCGATCTAAAACAAAAACTAACAGTTCTTCTAAACGCTGCAATTTTTATTACCGGGACAATTTCTAATGTATATTTTGCCTTTATCGCACTGGGATATATATTAACAATGCTTTTGGTTTATTTATTGGGAAGCAGGATTAAGGATGCTTTTATAAACGTTGGATACATTTGGGTATCAAAATGGGCAGTTTTTATTGTTTTTCTGATGCTCTCAGGCATTTTCTTACCAGACGTTTTTTTGTATTCACTTGCAATGTTTTTAGTGTTTAACTTGTCTGTTAATCCCGCCAGCATAATGTCACACAGTGGAGCAAAGCACTAATGGCGTCTGAATTAACTACTGAATCATACATAAGTCACCACCTTACCAACTTAACATGTGGTAAAACTCCAGATGGTTGGACATGTGATCCCTATAAAGTTGATCAAATGGGGTTTTGGGCTTTTCATGTTGATTCATTGTTTTGGTCTATAGCGCTCGGAGCTCTTTTTATATTTGTTTTTAGAAAAGCTATCTCGAAAAACAGTGACTCTAACTCTGCTCCAAGCGGCATGCAAAACTTTGTTGAAATGGCTATTGAGTTTGTTGAAGACAATGTCCAATCCCTTTTTGGCTCTGTAAAAAATACACTAATTGCTCCGCTTGCATTAACTGTGTTTGTATGGATATTGCTTATGAATTTGATGGATTTAGTTCCAGTAGACTTTTTGCCAGTGTTAGCCGGACATATTGCATACGCTGTTGCTGGTGATGGGGTTGAGTGGATTAAAAGCCCAGAGTCATTTTATTTTAAAGTCGTCCCTACAACAGATCCAAATATAACCTTAGGCATGGCTTTTGGAATATTTATATTAACAATTTACTACAGTATTACTGTAAAAGGATTGAAAGCATTTATTGCTGAGCTCACACTCCATCCTTTTGGAAAATATTTAATACCAGTTAACTTTGTTCTAGAAATGGTTAACTTTATAGCCAAGCCAATTTCTCTTGGTTTAAGGTTATTTGGAAATTTATACGCAGGTGAAATGATATTTATCTTAATTGCATTAATGTTGTTTTTTAGTAGCATACCAATAGGCGTACTTGGATTTGGTTTGCATTTAGTTTGGGCGCTTTTTCACATTTTGATTGTGGCATTGCAAGCATTTATTTTTATGGCGCTTACCATTGCATATTTAGCGATGGCGCATGAAACCGAGGAACATTAGTCCTCTAAATATAGGAGAAAAAAATGGAATACAATATTTTAGCAGCTGGGTTAACCATGGGGCTTTCAGCAATCGGTGCTGGTATTGGTGTGGGTGTTTTGGGTAGTAAATTCTTAGAAGGAATTGCAAGACAACCTGAATTAGCACCATTTCTTCAAGGCAGATTTTTCTTAATGATGGGATTAACCGATGCGGTACCCATGATTGGTGTTGGTCTTGGGATGTACATGTTGTTTGCAATATAAACGAAAGATTTAAATATGAATATAAACGCAACCTTACTTGCTCAAGCAGTCGTAATGATTGTATTTGTTGCTATATGCTGGAAGTATATCTATCCTCCGATTCTTTCTGTTATGAAAGAAAGAGAGAAAAGAATATCTGATGGTTTAGAGGCTGCAAAAAAAGCTGATGATTCTCTTGAGGAGGCCAAGCTTGCTTTTGACAAGGAGCTCGATCAAGCAAAAGCTGAAGCGGCTGAAATTTTAGAAAAAGCAAATGCTAGAGCATCACAAATTGTTAGTGATGCATCATCAAAAGCAGAGGCAGAAGCAGAAAAGATTTTGACCTCAGCTTCAACAACTATTGAAAATGAAAAAAACAAAGCAAAAGAGGAGCTTAGGGAGCAAATGTCAGAAATAATTATTGATACAACTCAAAAAATCCTTGGCGATGAAATCTCCAAAGAGAAACATGAAGAGATTTTAAAAAAAGCTGCAGAGGAATTATAGGCAATGATAGAACTAACCCCTTTAGCCAGACCATATGCAAAAGCGCTTTTTGACTCTGCTGTTGAATCTAAAAATATTGATGAGATGGCAGAAGAATTAAAAATTATGGCAGTAGCATCAAAAACAGAAGGAGTTATCAATACTATAGAAAATCCATCTCTTTCCAGACAAGATGTTGTATCTATTCTGGTTAATCTTTTTGAAGATTCCATTTCAGATAAATCTAAAAAACTATTAGAGATATTATCTGAAAACAAGCGCTTAAACCTTCTCGAGACAATATATCTTATTTATCAAGAGCTTTTAGAAGATCATAAAGATCAAAAGTCGGTTGAGGTCTTTGTCGCAACAGATGTTGGTGAAGAATCAAAGAACAATATTGAACAAAAATTAAAAAAAACTTATGGCAAAGATGCCAATATATATTTTTCAAAAGACCCAAATATGATGGGCGGCCTTTCAGTAAAAATAGGAGATGAAACACTTGATCTTTCTATAAGAGGTAAGGTTAAAAAACTAATAAATCAATTAAATTTTTAAGGTGAAAGTATGAGCCAATTAAATCCATCAGAAATTTCTAGCGTTTTAAAAGAAAAAATCGCTGGATTAGATCTTTCAGCAGAGAGAAAAAACGAAGGTATCGTTGTCAGTGTTTCTGACGGTATTGTAAGAATTCACGGCATGGGTGACGTCATGTATGGTGAGGTGATTGAATTTGAAAATGGTACTAAGGGCATGGCACTTAACCTTGAGCAGGACTCTGTTGGTGCGGTTGTACTTGGAGATTATTTGGAGATCATTGAGGGCCAAAAAGCAGTTTGTACAGGAAAGGTTTTGGAAGTTCCTGTGGGTGAAGAGCTCTTAGGAAGAGTTGTTAATACTCTTGGAACTCCTATAGATGGAAAGGGCGAGATAAAAGCTGAAAAATCATTGCCTGTTGAGGTTGTTGCTCCAGGTGTTATTGCAAGACAATCGGTTGATCAACCAGTTCAAATCGGTTTAAAAGCGGTTGATGCAATGGTTCCAATTGGAAGGGGTCAAAGAGAATTGATAATTGGTGACAGACAAACCGGAAAAACAGCTGTAGCTGTTGACGCGATAATCAACCAGAAAGGAACTGGAATAAAATGTATCTATGTTGCTATTGGTCAAAAACAATCCACGGTTGCAAACGTTGTTAGAAAACTTGAAGAATATGGAGCAATGGAACACACCATTGTTGTCTCAGCAACAGCTGCTGATCCTGCTCCTATGCAATACTTGTCAGCTTATGCTGGTTGCACAATGGGTGAATATTTTAGAGATAAGGGTGAAGACGCTTTAATTGTATACGATGATCTTTCTAAACAAGCGGTTGCATACAGACAAGTGTCTTTATTGCTGAAGAGGCCTCCTGGTAGGGAAGCTTATCCTGGTGATGTTTTTTACCTTCACTCAAGGTTGTTAGAAAGAGCTGCAAGAGTTAACGCTGAATATGTTGAACAGGTTACCGG
>ENA-OSEY01000099-OSEY01000099.1-marine-metagenome-genome-assembly--contig:-NODE-99-length-59269-cov-6.659701_pt1 | contig 59269 bp, 57 predicted proteins | sample MGYA00248465_ERZ534230 | MGnify/ENA primary metagenome ERZ534230 (study PRJEB26409, sample SAMN06344110) | marine metagenome | isolation source: Sea water from surface | place: Atlantic Ocean:Southern... | reverse complement strand
AAGCGGTTGAAGCTGCAGCTTTAGTTAAAAAGTCTCTTCTTGAATTTTTCATATTGTTATTTTGTTAGTTTATTAAAAATATTAAAATTACCAGGTTCTTGTTTTAAGTAGTTCTTGAATTTGTTCTTTAGGGACAGGAAGTTGATCAATGTGATCATTTAACCATTTAGAAAAATCTTTTTCGATTTCATCTGACCAACGAGAGTCAATTTGTCCTGGAGTATACTTTTGTTCTCTTAATCTTAGATGGCCAAACATATCCCTTAAACGAACTACTTCTGATACTTTCACAACTTTTTCTGCTAAATGTGGGGGAATAAATATTACGCCACCATCACGTCCTAAAACAATATCACCAGGTATAACTGTAGCCATACCTATTCGTGTTGGTATATTAATACCAATTAGGGTTGTATTTAATTCACCATCAGGTTTGTTTAAATGATGTGATGGATGATATGATCGAAAAAATGAAGTAAAAGAACCAATTTCTTTTAAACCACTAATATCTCTTATCGCACCATTATATACTATACCATTACCACTTTTTGTAAATATTGAATTACCTAAATTATCACCGATTGTTGGACCATCAATATGAGCCCCAAATTGATCTACAACATAGACATCACCTTGTTCTAAAAGATCAATTGTCCAAGAGTTTTGAGATTTAATCCTTCCGTCTTTTTTGTGCCCTTTTTCGTCAATTACTCTATGAATATCTGGTCTTCCTGGAACAAATACAGCAGTAACAGCTCTACCCACAAGAACACTATCAGGATTTATAGTTTGCCATCCTTCAGCATATTGATATTTAAAATTTTCTCCTTTGAGAACAGCCCAGGCCTCCTCTAAGGTAACTTTTTTCATTCTTTTTATAATTCTTTTTTCTATTTTATTGCTTGAAATCCACGCAAAGTCTTCCTGCGCAATATCAAATTTATATTTAGATTTCCCAGATGATGCTATTATTGAATTTTGACTATTATATTCGTAACCAGATGTAGTGCTTACCTCGTCTGAAATTTTATCAGTTGGCCTAAATGATACAAATAGCCTTGCCTCTCTATCTCCCTTTTTTGGAGATTGTAAAACAGGTTTAGATTGAGCAAAACAAATTTTTCCACTTGTATCTAATACTTGAATTACTTCCCAGTCTTTAAACTTTCCAATTTTTTTAACTTCTTCAGCAAAGCTTGATGAAAATGTAAAAAATAAAATAATAATTGAGTATCTAATTATGGACATGGATTTGGAAATATTTTTTGAACATTATTTATTTCGTTTATTACTTCTTGATCTAATTTGACTTTTACACTTTCTATATTAGTTTTCAACTGATCCATGGTTGTTGCGCCTATGATCACGCTTGTCATAAATTCTTGCTCCTCACAAAATTTAATGGACATTTGACTCATATCTAGACCATATTTTTCACTTATTTTGAAATATTCCTCTACTGCTTTTTCAGTATTGGGCTTTCTATATCTGGTCCAAAAATCATAATCTCTCTCCATTCTCGAGCCCTTTGGCAATTCTCCATTTCTATATTTGCCTGACAAATATCCACTCGCCAAAGGTGAATAGGAGAGACATCCTATCTGTTCTCTAATAGACACCTCTGCAAGTCCGACTTCATAAGATCTATTCAGTAAACTATAGGGATTTTGAATAGACATCATTCTTGGTAAATTTTTATCTTTAGAAAGTTTAATATAATTCATCACTCCCCAAGGAGTTTCATTTGATAGCCCTACATATCTGATTTTACCCTTATCAACATATTTTTTTAACTCATTAAGAACGTCTTCGAATTGGTTCCATTCATTTTCTTTATGCTCATAACCCAATCTTCCAAAGTTATTGACATTTCTTTCTGGCCAATGAAGTTGATACAAGTCTACATAGTCAGTGTTCAATCTTTTAAGACTATCATTAAGCGCATTTTCTAAATTTTTACCTACAAAACTATTTTCACCTTTTCTCAAGTAATCCCTAGATGGTCCAGCAACTTTTGTTGCCAAAATAATATCTTCTCTCTTTTTGTTTTTTTTAAACCAATTACCTATGATTTTTTCAGTATGACCGTAAGTTTCCTCTTTTGGAGGAACTGCATAAAGTTCAGCTGTGTCCCAAAAGTTTACGCCCTCAGTTAATGCAAAATCCATCTGTTCAAAGGCTTCTGCTTCAGTATTTTGTTCTCCCCAGGTCATTGTACCGAGACAAATTGTGCTTACTTTAAGGTCTGTATTTCCTAATTTTTTGTAATTCATTCTTTAAAGTTATTTTTACTTATATTTTGGTGGCTTGAAAATATAGAAATATGATATTATATAAATTCTATGGAATTCAATAAAGAAAATATTTTAAATAAATCTACAACTGCAAAACAAGCAGTTGTAATGGATGAAGGTTTAAGAGCCTATATGTTAAAAGTATATAACTATATGGCTACAGGAGTTCTATTAACTGGAATTATAGCACTGTTATCTTTTAAAATGTCGGTTGTTACAGATGCTAATGGTTCAATTGTTGCATTAACTGAATTTGGTAATGCTATATATTTGTCAGGATTAAAGTGGGTAGTAATGCTCGCACCTCTTGCAATAGTTTTTTACATGAGTTTTGGAATAAACAAAATGAGTTCATCAAAAGCTCAAACTACCTTTTGGATATTCGCAGCTTTAATGGGTCTTTCTTTGTCCTCAATTCTTTTAGTTTACACAGGTTTAAGTGTTACTAGAGTATTTTTCATATCTTCAGCAACTTTTGGTGCAATGAGTATTTACGGTTACACAACAAAAAGAGATCTAACTAAATTTGGATCTTTTTTGATGATGGGTTTGATTGGAATTATTATTGCTTCACTAGTTAATATTTTTCTTAAATCTTCTATGATGTATTTTGCAATTTCTATAATTGGAGTATTAATTTTCGTGGGCTTAACTGCTTATGATACTCAAAAAATTAAGAATATGTATGTTGCTTCAGACTCTGGAGAATTAATGGGCAAAAAAGCAGTTATGGGTGCTTTAACTTTGTATTTAGATTTCATTAATTTATTTATAATGTTGCTAAGACTCTTTGGGCAGAGAAGATAATTAATTCTTTAATTTTTTCCAATTAGTATTCTTTAATAAATTTTCAAGATCAAAAGAATTTTTTAATATTTTACCATTGGTATCAGTGATCAAATACCTTAAGTTTTTGTTTGATGGTTTAAAGTTTTTACAAATTTTATAGATAGCATTTTCAGCAGCATTTTTAAAAACACTAAAACTTACTTGTTTGCTAGAAATAGAAAGCCCGTAGTCTCTCCAAGATCCTTCAGATACCATTTTAGCATAGAGATCCAAAATAATTTTCAACTCATTCTTTTCAAAAAAATACTTTATTTCCTCATCTTTTTTTAAGTTATTTACAACAAGTTTTAAGTTTCTATTCATTTAGTTTGTACTTGTTAATAAGACCAATTTGAAAAGCAGTAAAAATAAATGTGATTGGAAGCATTCCCCAAACTTTGAAGTTAACCCAAAACTCCTCTGTTTGCGTTCGCCAAATTACTTCATTTAATAATGCAAGACCAAAAAAGAAATACATCCATCTATTATTTAAGATTTTCCAGCCTTCATCACTTAATGGTAAAGATTTTCCTAAAATTTTTTTTAAAACAGGCTCATCTGTAAAATATTTTCCAAAAAATAAGGCTAACGCGAATAAAATATTAATTATTGTGGGCTTCATGTAGATGAAAACTGGATTATCAAAATATATTGTTAAACCTCCAAATAATGTAATTAACACTCCACTTATCAGTGGAACCATTGGAATTTTTTTCTCTAGTATCCAAACTACAAGAACTGCAATTATAGTTGCAACTATGAGTGGAGGTATAGCTATTTTTAAATTTTTATCGTTATTATAGTAAAAGAAAAAAAAAATTACTAAAGGTCCGATATCTGTAATAAATTTTAAGAAAGATTTATTCACTGCTACATATTATCAGATTAATAAAACAATCATATTTTTTTTATTGATTTTTTTTTTCAAATATCCATATTTGTTTGGTGAGCATTCAAAAAGCTAAATTTTCAATAGGTGATGTAGTAAAGCATAAGCACTTCGAATTTAGAGGTGTGATTTATGATGTGGATTTTGAATTTAATAATTCAGAAGAATGGTACCAATCAATACCTAAAAACGTTAGACCTAGAAAAGACCAGCCTTTTTATCACCTACTCGCTGAAAATGATGAAATAACATATGAAGCATACGTGTCAGAACAAAATCTTTTAACAGACGACTCGGAAGAACCCATTAAACATCCATTGATAAATGAGATTTTTTCGGGGAAAAAAGGCTCAAGTTATTTTAAACCTTCAAATTAATCGAAAGCCTACTTTTTAACACATTTTATACAAACAGAAGTCATAACTTATAAATATTATTAACTTATATCTGGCTGAGAATGCTTATTAATTCCATTTTTATCTCCCTCAGTATTCTCGGTCAGACGATTTATCAAAATTTATATCGATTATTTATGTTATAAAAACTCATGTTAAATTATTTTAATCCTAGTAACACTTTAAAGGTTATTAATAAGCTTCAGAAATTTATTTTTGCGTTATTTATTGCAGTTTTAATTCTTGGATTGTTTGAAGCTTTGGTACTTTCTCCTGAGGATTATAAACAAAGTGACTCTGTAAGAATAATGTATGTTCATGTTCCTGCAGCTTGGATTTCACTTGGCATATTTTCTGTTATATCAATCTTATCTTTTGGAATTTTAATTTTTAAAAATAAAAATTTTATTTTAATTTCTAAAAGTTTAGCACCATCTGGCTTTGTATTTAATATTATTGCATTAGTTACAGGCTCAATCTGGGGAAAGCCCACATGGGGTACCTGGTGGGCTTGGGATGCTAGAATTACATCAATGTTACTTCTCGCTGTATTTTACTTGATGTTCATGCTGAGTTGGAAAATTTTTGAGGATGAAAAGAAATCAATTAAACTTAGTTCATACATTGCAATTTTTGGATTAATAAATGTTCCAATAATTAAATTTTCTGTTGACTGGTGGTCAACCTTGCACCAACCGTCTTCTGTAAATGTATTTAAGGAAACCACTATTCACTCAACTATGCTTATGCCATTAGGTATAATGACTGCGGCATTTGCACTTTTCTCAATTTTAATATTTTTAATGAAATATCATACAGAACTGCTAAAGATTAAAAATAAAGGATTAGATAGATTATGATTAGTGAAATTTTAAACATGAACGGATACGGTTTATATGTTTGGTCATCTTTCATGTTTACTTTGTTAAGTTTTGGTACGTTATATTTCGTAACTAAAATTCAGCTAAATAAAGAGTTAAGGAACTTTGAATCTAAATTTAAAAATTTAGATATTGAAAAAGCTGAAATTGCAAAAAAGCAAGAAATTTACAGAGGAATTTTATCAAGTACTTCAACATCTAAAATTTAACTTTAGATTTTCATGTATGGTAAAAAAGTCAAGATACGAGCTTTTTTTATTATTTTAGTATTCACTTCAGCAATTCTTATCACTTTTTTGGTGATAAATTCATTAAAAGAAAATGTTGTATTTTTCAAATCACCGACTGACATAAATAATTTAAATCAAATAGAAAGTAAAAAAATAAGAGTTGGTGGGATGGTTAAAAAAAACTCAATAGAAATTGAAAATAAAAATTTAAAATTTATAATTACTGATTTTAAAAATGAGATAATTGTAACTTTTAGTGGAGCTGTACCAAACTTATTTGAGGAGGGAAAAGGAGTAGTTGCAGAGGGATATTTAGAAGATAGAAAATATTTAAAAGCAGAAAAAATTTTAGCAAAACATGATGAAAATTATATGCCTCCAGAGGTTAAAGAGGCAATGCAAGGAAATTAGAAATGATTAATCAAATCGGAGCTTATTCACTATATATCTGTTTATTTGTATCTGTATACTTAATATTAAAATCATATATTTCCTCAAAAAATTTTGACAAAAAAATTGATCAAACATTTTTTGCAACTTTGTCAGTACAACTATTTATGACAATTTTAAGTTTTTTTACCCTAGTTTTTGCTTTTGTTTTTTCTGACTTTTCAAATATTACAGTGTTCAATAATTCTCATACGTTAAAACCTCTTTTTTATAAAATATCCGGTACCTGGGGCAATCATGAGGGAAGTCTACTGTTGTGGTTATTAGTACTAACTTTCTTTTTGTTCATTTTTTTTGTTACCTCAAAAAAGATGAATGTAAGATATAGAATTCTAACGATTTTATTTCAGGAAATTATTATTTTAGGTTTTTTACTCTTTATTCTTTTTACATCAAACCCATTTTTAAACATTTTTCCAATACCTGATGAAGGTTTAGGTTTAAATCCAATTTTGCAAGATCCAGCGCTGGCTATCCATCCACCGCTTTTATATGTGGGTTATGTTGGAACCTCTATAATTTTTTCTGCATCATTAGCAGCTTTAATTACTAAAACTGTAGATAATGTTTGGGCATCTCATATTAAAAATTGGATTTTAATATCTTGGATATTCTTATCAGTGGGAATACTTCTAGGATCTATATGGGCTTACTATGAATTAGGATGGGGTGGTTTTTGGTTTTGGGATCCGGTCGAAAACGTTTCATTGATGCCTTGGTTTTGTTTGACTGCATTGCTTCATTCAATAATAGTTCTTAAAAATAGAAATGTTTTTCATTCTTGGACTGTAATTTTATCAATCACAACATTTTCATTAAGTATGAGTGGAACATTTTTAGTAAGATCAGGGATACTCAATTCAATTCACACATTTGCTAATGATCCATCCAGAGGAGTGTTTATACTAACATTCCTATTATTTCTTGTTTTACTGGCTGTTTTTATTTTCTTTTTTAATCAAAAAAATTTTCCAGATACATACCAAAGATCATTTTTAGTTAGTAGAGAGACAAGTATATTAATCAATAACTGGTTTATGATGTTTTTTTTATCAGTAGTATTAGTCGGGACAGCATATCCAATTTTTCTTGAAGTTATTAATGACGCTAAAATTTCGGTAGGACCACCATTTTATCATAAATTAATAGTTCCATTTCTTATACCTTTTTTATTTTTTATGGCATTAGGACCAAATATAAAATGGATTAAAGATAAAGTAAAAAAACTAAATATATCACAAATTATTTTTTTAATTTTATCTTTTGTAATTTCCTTTTTTATTGTTTTAAATACTAATACAAATTATTTATTCTCAACTTTGTTATTTACATTCAGTTTTTATTTATTTTTTAATGTAATAAATAGTTTTCAAAAAAAAAATTCCAATTTATCTCAAAAAGTTTCCCATCTTGGTTTTAGTATTTTTATGCTTAGTATTTTATTCAATGGTATTTTATCTAAAGAAAATTCGGCAAACATGAAGGTTGGTGATGAAATTAATTTTTTAAATAAAAAATTAATTTTCGAGAATGTAAAAGTTGAAAGTGATTCAAATTTTAAAAAATTAGTAGGTGAATTCAAACTTAATGACAATGGAAAAATTATTCATTTTAAACCAGAAATTAGAGTTTATAGCCAACCCGAAACCATCACAAGTGAAGCAGATATTTCATCAACACTATTTTCAGATAATTTTTTAGTTTTCAGCCTTATTAAAAATGATGGTTTTTTTAATGTTAGATACCAACACAAACCTTTAATGATTTGGATCTGGATATCAGTATTATTGATGTCACTTGGTGGTGTATTCAGCTTCTTTAAATTAAATGAAAAATAATAAGATTTTTTATTTTATTGTAAGTCTAATAGTAGCAATTTTTTTTGTTTTGCTTTTAGGTTTAAAAGAAGAAAAAAATTATTCCCCACAGTCAGAAAATAAAAAATTAAATAATTCAATTTCACTTAAAGAGCTTTATTCAGGAAAAAATATTTTTCTTAATGATTTATTGTTAGAAAATGAGTTAAATTTAATCAATATTTGGGCTTCATGGTGTTTGCCATGTAAAGCTGAACACCCTTACTTGATAAATCTGAATGAGAGATTTGACATAAATTTAATAGGCATAAACTATAAAGATAACTTAGATAATTCAAAAAAATTTCTATCTGATCTTGGAAACCCATACGATGAGGTTTTGGTAGATAGTGATGGAATAAAATCAATTGAGCTTGGTGCTATAGGTGTTCCTGAAACATACTTGATTAATAATGAATATAAAATTATCAAAAAATTTATTGGACCTTTAGACCAAGATGATTATGAAAATATAATTAGTTTAATTAAAAAATGAAAAAAATTACTTCAATTGTCTTAATATTAATAATAAACACTCTTCATTCCAATATATCTTTTGCAGATCAAAATAAGAATATTGATCACATAACCAAGAATTTACGATGTTTAATTTGTCAAGGTCAATCTGTTTATGATTCTCAATCAGATTTTGCATTGAGTATGAAAAAATTAATTCAAATTAAAATTAAAGAGGGAAATACCGAAGATGAGATATACAAATTTTTAAAAGAAAAATATGGTGAGTGGATTGTTTATGAGCCAGAAGTGAATAAAAATACAATTTTTTTATGGGGATTACCCCTTATTTTATTTATTTTTGGTGGTCTTTTAATTATTAGAAAAGTAACTATAAAGTAACTCAATTTACCATGAGATCAATAATTAGCTTAGTTATTTTTTGTGTTTTATCGTTTCCAAATTTTGTGAACGCTGAAAATTCTGGAAACAAATGGAGCTTTTACACAGGTATGTTTGATTTCAGTGATGATGGAAAAAAATCAAATCTGTTTGGAATTCAACATATAAATGAGGATTTATATAGAGAAACTTCTTTTGGTACTCTTCAGCCTGTGACTGGTGCATTCATAACAGCTGATAATGCGAAATATATATATACGGGTTTTCAAATTCCAAAGAAAAACGGATCTTTCACGTTCACACCAAGCTTTACACCTGGACTTTATGATGAGGGAGATGGAAAAGATTTAGGACATGCGATAGAATTTAAAACAGAAATTCAGATATCTTTTGAGATATCTGATCAAAGTGAAATCGGTTTATCTTATAATCATATCTCTAACGCTAGCCTAGGTGATAAAAATCCAGGCGCTAATAGTTATATGTTTAATTTTATAAAAGTTTACTGACAGTTCCCTAAGGTATGAAAGTTAAAGATTGCTACAATTTTGAAGATTTTAGAAAACTTGCAAAAAGCAAGTTACCAGCCCCAATTTTTCATTATATTGATGGGGGAGCAGATGATGAAGCAACTCTTAAAAGAAACACAAATGCTTTTAATGATTGTGACTTAGTTCCAAGTATTTTAACAAGTGTTGGAGAACCTGATCTGAAGACAGAAATTTTTGGTAGAAAAATTGATATGCCTATTTTTTTATCTCCAACAGCAATGCAAAGTTTATATCACCCAGATGGTGATAAAGCATCAGCCAGAGCAGCAGAAAAATTTAACACAATGTACAGTATGTCTACTATGGCTTCATTCTCAATTGAGGAAATTGCAAATGTTTCAAGTGGACCAAAATTATTTCAACTCTACATACATAAAGACAAATCTTTTACTGATGATCTAATTGATAGATGTAGAAGAGCAAACTTTGATGGACTGTGTTTGACAGTAGATACTTTAGTTGCGGGTAATAGAGAAAGAGATCATAGAACTGGATTTACTACACCACCTAAATTTACTTTGGAAAGTTTGATGAGTTTTGCAATGAGACCTCAATGGGTTTTAAATTATTTAACAAATAAAAAGTTTGAATTAGCAAATATCAAACATAAAACAGACAAAGGTACAAATATCGCTAAATCTGTCATTGATTATATTAATGAGCAATATGATCCAAAGATGAATTGGAGTGATGCAGAGTATTGTATTAAGAAATGGAATGGACCATTTGCTTTAAAAGGTGTTATGTCAGTTGAGGATGCCAAAAGAGCTGTGGATATTGGATGTACTGCAATAATGATCTCAAATCATGGTGGTAGGCAATTGGATGGATCAAGATCTCCATTTGATCAAGTTAAAGCAATTGCAGATGCTGTGGGTGATAAGCTAGAGATAATACTAGATGGTGGGGTAAGAAGAGGAACACATGTGTTAAAAGCCCTTGCGGCAGGCGCAAAAGCATGTAGTTTTGGAAAAGCTTTCCTTTTTAGCCTTGGAGCCGGAGGTCAAGTAGGTGTAGAAAGATTGCTACATAATATGCAAGCTGAAATTAGAAGAAATATGATACTAATGGGCTGCAAAAATTTATCAGAATTAAACCAGGACAAAATAATATATAGGAGATAGATTATGGAAATGAAATTAGCTGCGAGCTTAAATAGATTAGGTACAGAAACTGCTTTTAGTGTCTTAGCTGAGGCTAAAAAACTAGAGGCGAAAGGTCATCCCATGATCCATCTTGGACTTGGACAACCAGATTTTAAAACTCCAAAGCATGTTGTAGATGCTGCAAAAAAAGCGTTGGATGATGGACACCATGGATATGTAATGTCAAATGGAATACCTGAGTGCAGACAAGCTGTAACTAGATGGATTAAAAAAAGATACAACGCAGATGTTGATTTTGAAAGAATATTAATTATGCCAGGTGGTAAACCTACCATGACATATGCAATCCAGTGTTTTGGAGAACCAGGTGCAGAGATAATACATCCGACACCAGCTTTTCCTATTTATGAGTCTATGATAAATTATACTGGATCCACTCCAGTTCCTTATGATCTTACAGAAGATAAAGATTTGAAATTCAATGCTGATAAAATTTTATCTCTGATAACTGCTAAAACAAGACTTTTAATTTTAATCAATCCAAATAACCCCACTGGAAGTTTTGTTGAAAAACCTGAAATAGATAAACTTGCTAAGGGATTAGAAAAATTTCCACATGTAACAATTTTAAGTGATGAAATTTATAGTAGACAGATTTTTGATAATAAGGAAATGCCTACATTTTTCAATTACCCAGAATTAAGAGACAGGTTAATAGTATTAGAAGGTTGGAGCAAAGCATACTCAATGACTGGTTGGAGGTTAGGTTGGAGTTTTTGGCCTGAACATTTAGTTGAACATGTAAATAAACTTCTAATTAATAGTGTTTCATGTGTTAATGCAGCAGCTCAATTTGCTGGAATAGCAGCTTTAGATGGCCCAGATGACTCAATACATGAGATGATGGAAAAATTTACTGCGAGAAGAAAATTAATCCATGAAGGTCTAAATAGTTTGCCAGGCGTTGAATGTAGTCTACCAGGTGGCGCCTTTTATGCATTCCCTAAAGTTACTGGAACTGGAATGAATGGTGCGGAGTTTTGTCAAAAAGCAATGCATGAAGCTGGAGTTGCAATAGTACCAGGAACAGCATTTGGAAAAAGTTGCAATGAATACGTCAGATTTAGTTTTGCGGCATCTAGAGATAACATCTCTCAAGCTTTAGAAAATATCAAAAAAATGCTTGGATAATTCATGACTGAATTAGCTTTACCAAAAATTGATAAAGATACAATTTCAAGGAAAGATCAAATCGTTTCTCATCTTAAAAAATTTACTAAAGATGAAAATATTCTTAGTGAGAATGAGGAGATCAAACCATATGAAACTGATGGTTTGGCTGCTTATAAACAGACCCCACTAGCAGTTGTTTTGCCAGAAAATACAAAAGAGGTAAGTGAAATATTAAAATTCTGTAATGAAGAAAACATAAAAGTAATCCCTAGAGGTGCAGGAACAGGTTTGTCCGGTGGTGCACTCCCCCTTCAAGATGCAATTTTGTTAGGTCTTGGAAAATTTAACAAAATTCTTGAAATAGATTTTGAAAATAAATGTGTGGTGACACAACCTGGTGTTACAAATCTTGGTATTACACATGCTGTCCAACATAAAGGATATTATTATGCTCCAGATCCTTCAAGTCAGTTAGCATGTTCAATTGGAGGAAATGTAGCTGAAAACTCAGGTGGCGTTCATTCTTTAAAATATGGAACAACTACAAATAATATTCTTGGTGTTGAAATGGTGATGATGGATGGAACTATTACCAGAATTGGTGGTAAGACTTTAGATCAAGAGGGATATGACTTGTTAGGGCTAGTATGTGGATCTGAAGGGCTACTAGGAGTAATTACAGAAGTAACAGTAAAAATTTTAAGAAAACCTCAATCTGTGAGAGCCGCTTTAATTGGCTTTCCCACGGTCGAGGACGGAGGTAATTGTGTTTCTGATATTATATCAAGTGGGATTGTACCTGCTGGAATGGAAATGATGGATAAAGCTTTGATTGATGCAACGGATAAATTTTCAAAAGCCGGTTATCCTAAAGACGCAGAAGTTTTAATGATCGTTGAGCTTGATGGTACCAAATCTGAAGTTGATGGTCTTTTAAATAAAGTAAGTGAGATTGCTAAACAAAATAACTCTAATAGTATGAAATTAAGCAATAATGAAAAAGAAAGATTAGCTTTTTGGTCTGGAAGAAAAGCTGCTTTCCCAGCTTGTGGAGCAATGGCCCCAGATTATTATTGTATGGATGGCTCTATTCCAAGAGGGAAGCTGTCATTAATTTTAAAAGAAATAAATGAGCTGTCAAAAAAATATAACTTAGCTGTGGCAAACGCTTTTCATGCTGGAGATGGAAATTTGCATCCTCTTATAATGTTTGATGGTAGTGATAAAGAACAGTTGAGAAAAACCGAAGAATTTGGTGCAGAGATTTTAAAAGCTTGTGTAAAACATGGTGGAGCATTAACAGGAGAACACGGTGTAGGAATTGAAAAAAGAGAATTAATGTGTGAGTCATTTAACAATGACGATATTCAACAACAATTGAATATTAAAAAATCTTTAGATGAAAAAAATCTTTTAAATCCAGGAAAGGTTTATCCGATACTAAGAAAATGTGCAGAGGAAGGAAGAGTCCATGTCCACAGAGGAGAAGAAAAATTCCCAGATCTCCCTAGATTCTGAAATATTAAGTCCAAGTACTGAAAAAGAAGTATCAGAAATAGTAAGAGAAATTTATTCGAAACAACTACCTATAGAGATTACTGGAACAGGGACAAAAAAGGGTTTTGGTTATAATTTACAAACTGCTAGGAAACTAACTCTTTCAAAACTTTCTGGGATTATTGATTATAAGAAAGAGGAACTCTACATCAAAGTTAAAGCAGGAACTCCCATTCAAGATATTGAAAAAATATTAGATGAAAATAATCAAGAGTTGGCATTTGAACCAATTGATTTTGGATACATGATAAATGGTCAATCGAATAAAGGGACTATTGGTGGTTATGTAGCGTGTAATTTTGCTGGATCAAGAAGATTTAAAGTTGGAAGTGTTAGAGATCATATTTTAGGTTTCAAAGGAGTAAATGGAAAAGGTGATATTATAAAGTCTGGTGGGACTGTAGTTAAAAACGTTACTGGTTATGATCTTTCAAAATTAATATCAGGTTCGTTTGGAACACTTGTTGTTTTAACTGAAATAACATTAAAAGTTTCACCAAAAAAACAATCTCAAATTACAGTTATTGTTTATTCTGATGAAATTAAAAAAATATCAAATTTATTTGATAAAATTCTAAGCTCAAGTAATGAAGTTTCAGCAGCAACATTCATACCTGAAGAACCCAGTCATAAAAACTATGAACATACAAAAAATAAAATTTTCAAATTTAACGATCTAGATCATGAAGGTTCTTTTTTAGCTTTTAGAATTGAAGGAGACAAGAGATCAATTGATGAGAGATTAAAAGAGCTAAAAATAGAATTAGATTTATCAAATTTCAAAAGTTCAATATTAGACGTTCACCAATCAATACCTTTCTGGAAAAAAGTCAATAATTTGGAGTTATTTAGTGGAACAAAAAATAATGTTTTGAGAGCTGTCATGCCTCCTGCTAAATGTGAGGCATTTAGTAAATTTCTTAATAAAAATTATAAATATTACATTGATTGGTGTGGATCATTGTTTTGGATTGAGGTCCTCGACAAAGACGATGAAAAAATTAACAAAATAAAAAATTTTATTGTTGAAAATAGTGGATATCTTACGATTCTGAAAAAATCTGAAAATTTTGATTTTCAAGACACTTTGTTTACTATCGATAATACAAGATTGATGATATCAAAAAAAATAAAGGAAAGTTTTGATCCGAAAAAATTATTTAACCCAGGAAGAATGTATAGAGAGTTATAATGCAAACTAATTTTTCAGAAAATCAACTTAAAGATAAAGATAATCAGTCAACAGAAAAAATATTTCAAAAATGTGTGCACTGTGGGATGTGTAACGCAACTTGTCCCACTTATGGAATATTAGGTGATGAGCTAGATGGACCAAGAGGAAGAATTTATCTAATTCAGGATATGTTGGAAAACGAGAGAAAACCTTCAAAAAAAGTTGTTAAGCATATAGATCGTTGTCTATCATGTTATAGCTGCATGACGACTTGCCCAGCTGGTGTTAATTATATGCATGTGATTGATCATGGTAGAAAATATATTGAAAAAAATTATGACAGACCTTTATTTGATAAAATTTTAAGAAATTTTTTATCGAAAGTTCTTCCAAATACTCAATATTTTAAATTAACAAGTTATCTAGTTAAGATCGGAAAATTATTTAAATTTTTATTTCCAAAGAAAATAAAAGACATGATGGAATTGATGCCAACTTCTTTTCCAGAAAAAACTATCAAAGTAAAGGAAATGTATCCAGCAAATGGAAAAAAAATCGCAAGAGTAGCCTTACTAACTGGATGTGTGCAAAAAGAATTATCACCACAAATTAACGAGTCAACAATAAGATTATTAAATAGACATGGCGTTGAAGTTGTTGTCCCAAAAAAAATTAGATGCTGTGGTTCATTAAATCATCATTTAGGTAAAGAGGACGATGCAAATATTGATTTTATAAATAATATTGAAACCTGGTATGAAGAACATAAAAAAGGAAATCTTGATGCAATATTATCTAATACCTCTGGATGTGGAACCACTTTGAAAGACTATGGATTTATATTTAGGAATGACAAAAAATTAAAAGCTAAAGCAAAAACAGTATCTGAGTTAAGCAAAGATGTTACTGAATATTTATCAGAAAACTTAAAACTAAATATACAAAAGAAAAATAAGAAATATAAAATTGCTTATCATTCTGCATGTTCAATGCAACATGGTCAAAAGGTTCATAATGAACCGATCAGCTTACTTCAAAAAACTGACAATGATATTATGGAAATACCCAATGGACACCTTTGTTGTGGTTCTGCTGGAACTTATAATATTCTGCAATCAGAAATCGCGAAAAATCTTTTAAAAGATAAAGTTAAGAATATAGAGAGTACAAATCCACAGATTATATCTACTGGAAATATAGGTTGCATAACCCAAATATCTAATGGTACCAATATACCAATTTTACATACTATAGAACTGCTGGATTGGTACACTGGTGGTCCTAAACCAAAAATTTTGAATAAAATTTAATATGAAAAAAATTCTAGTAACAAGAAAACTGCTTAGATCTTGTGAAGATAAAGCATTAAAAAGTTTTGATGCTAATTTAAACTTAAATGACGAATTATATTCTCAAAAAAAATTAATTGAAATGAGTGAAGGAAAAGATGGAATATTATCCTCATTAACAGATAAACTTGATGCTGAGACAATAAATAAATTACCAGAAACTATAAAAATTATTTCAAATTTTGCAGTTGGTTTTGGAAATATAGATTTGGAGGCAGCTAAGGCGAGAGGAATAGCGGTTACAAATACACCTGACGTTTTAACAGATGCTACAGCTGAAATTGGAATCTTGCTAATACTTGGAGCATGCAGAAGAGCATCAGAGGGAATAGAATCTGCTAAAGAAAGCAACTGGAAGTGGTCTGCAGATTACTTAATTGGAAAGCAACTAACGGGTGCAAGACTTGGAGTATTAGGCATGGGAAGAATTGGTCAAAAGATTGCAAAAATTGCAAAGTCTTTAGGAATGATAATACATTATCATAATCGGTCAAAATTATCTGAGGAGAAAGAACAAGGTGCTGTTTATCATGATAATTTAAAAAGTTTGTTGTCAGTATCTGATGTTTTATCTATTTGTTGTCCAGCTTCAAAAGAGACAATTGATATGATTAACAAAGAGACCATCGAGTATCTGCCAAAAGGCGCAGTTGTCACTAACGTTGCAAGAGGAGATATTGTAGAGGATGAAGCTTTGATAGATGCACTTGAAAGAAGAAAAGTTTATGCAGTTGGTTTAGATGTCTACAAAAATGAACCAAATTTAAATCCAGGTTATCTTAAATATAAGAGTGCTTTTATTCTTCCCCATTTAGGAAGCGCTACAAAAGAAACAAGAACTGCTATGGCTAATCTTGCAATTGATAACATTGATGAGTTTTTCAAAACAGGAGACTGTAAGAATAAAGTGAATTAGGACTTTTTGACCTGATTATACAATCTCAAATTGTATTTAATTAAAAATCTAATCGATTTTAGAATGACTCTAACAAGTTTACATGTTTAAATCTTAGAAGTTAATTAACTTAAAGAGGAGAAATAAATGGTTAAAGAAAAAAAACCTTTGAAGGGTAAAATTCCTTCAAGACGTAAGTTCTTTAAAACGGCAGCAGCAACTGGTGCAGCAGCAACAGCAGCAGTAGCAATGCCTAATCTTGCATTGGGAGGTGGTCATACTACTCTGAAAATGCAAGCAGCTTGGCCTAGCGGAGCAAACATCTTTTTCGAAATGGCAGGAGACTATGCGAAAATGGTTGATCAGATGTCAGGCGGAACATTAAAAATTGACTTACAACCAGTTGGAGCTGTTGTTAAAACTTCCGAAATTGGACAAGCAGTAAGTTCTGGAGTACTTGATATGGGTCACTGGGTGACTGCATATTGGTATGGAAAAAACCCTGCAGCTTCATTATTTGGAACTGGACCATCATACGGTATGTCATCACAAGAAGTTATGGGATGGATGGAATATGGTGGAGGAAGAGCTCTATACGAAGAAACTTTAGCAAAAGTTGGTTTTGACTATGTTGGTTTCTTTCATATGCCTATGCCAGCTCAACCATTCGGATGGTTTAAAAAGAATGTAACTAAAGTATCCGACGTTAAAGGAATGAAGTACAGAACAGTTGGTCTTGCAACTAACGTTCTTACTGCAATGGGAATGGTCGTAAGACAGTTACCAGGTGGAGAAATCCAACCAGCAATGAAAACTGGTTTGATTGATGCAGCTGAGTTTAACAACCCAACTTCAGACTCTCAGTTTGGTATGCAGGATGTATCTAAGCACTATCACTTAGGTAGTTTCCACCAATCTCAGGAGATGTTTGAAATTCCTATTAACAAAAAATCATACAACAACCTTTCGCCTGCACATCAAGCAATTTTGAAAAATGCTGCTTATGCTGCAAACACTGATAACTACTTTAAAGCTTTAGTAAGATATTCAGCTGACTTATCTAAGTTAATGAATGAGCATAAAGTAAATGTATATCAAACTTCAGATGCAATTCTTTCTGAGCAGTTAAAAGGTTGGGACAAAGTAGTCGGTGACTTTTCTGGAAAAGATCCATTCTTCAAGAAAATCATAGACTCACAGAAAGCGTATGCTAAGAGAGTAATGAAGTACTTGCTGATGAATCAGCCTAATTACAAACTTGCTTACGAAAATGAGTTTGGTCCAATAGCAAAAGTAAAAATCTAATAATTTTTAATAAATTAGAAAAAAAAGGGGGGCTTTTTAGCCCCCTTTTTGTTATTACTTAGACAGTTTTTATGAGATCATTTATCAAGTTTGCAGATCAATTAAGTACATCAATGGGTAAGGCATTTTCATGGTGTATTGTAATTTTAATGTGTGGAACTTGTTATGAGGTGGTTATGGCATATGCATTTAATGCTCCCACATTATGGAATTTTGATTTTAGTCTTCAAATGTATGGAGCCATTTTTATGATGGCAGGTGCTTATACTTTGTCGACCGAAGCTCATGTAAGAGGTGATGTAATTTACCGACTATTCAAACCCAGAACTCAAGGTTGGATTGATCTAATTTTATATTTTGTATTTTTCTTTCCAGGTGTTTTGGCTCTAGCATTTTATGGGTACGAATACGCATCTATGGCTTGGAAAATAAAAGAAACAAGTTGGAATAGTCCAGCACAAATTCAAATTTATATGGCAAAATCTTTGATACCACTTTCTGGTTTACTATTAATCATTCAAGGAATAAGTGAGGTATTCAGATCAATCATTTGCATTCAAACTGGTCATTGGCCCGCAAGATTGGTTGTTGCTGAGGAGACAGAAAAAATTTTAATGAGAACAACTCAAGACGAGGATCAAAAAGATGTTATTTAGTCTAACAAATCCTGAAATAGCCATCTTGATGATGGGTATATTTTTATTTGCAGTGCTTTTAGGTTTTCCAATTGCTTTTACCTTAATGGCAATGGGAATTGGTTTCGGTTATTTTGCATATTACGATCCGTCAAGAATGGATCATTTGTTGGATAACAGGATATTTCAATTATTTGTTCAAAACACATATTCTGTAATGGACAATACAGTGCTTACCGCCGTCCCCTTATTTTTATTTATGGGTTATCTAGTTGAAAGAGCAGGAATTGTAGCAAGATTATTTAATGCAATTAGACTAGCTTCACATGGTTTGCCAGCTTCAATGGCTGTAGCTGCTCTTGTCACTTGTGCATTATTTTCTACAGCCACAGGAATTATCGGTGCAGTAGTTACATTAATGGGACTACTTGCATGGCCTGCAATGATAAGAGCAGGTTATGACAAAAAATTTGCATCGGGAGTTATATGTTCGGGTGGTTGTTTAGGTATTTTAATTCCTCCAAGTATTATGCTTATAGTTTACGCAGTAATTGCTCAATTATCTCCTCTAAGATTATTTGCAGCAGCAATATTTCCTGGATTAATGTTGGCAGGACTTTATATAATTTATGCAATAACTAGGGCGTACTTTAATCCATCCATTGCACCTAAGCCTCCAAAGGAGGAAATACCACCAAGAGCAGTGATATTAAAAGAGGTTTTAGTTTCATTTGTACCATTATTTTCACTAATAATATTAGTTTTAGGTACTATTCTTGCAGGTCTTGCAACACCAGCAGAGGCTGCAGCGGTGGGAGCTCTTGGATCTTTAGTCCTATCTTTAATTTATAAGTCTTTAAAATGGAAAAGTTTTAAAGAGTCTGTTTTCCTTACAGCAAAAACAACCGCAATGATAATGTGGTTGTTTGTAGGATCATGGACTTTTGCAGCAGTGTTTTCTTATTTGGGTGGTCACGAAGTTTTTGAACACTTTTTTAAATCTATGAATTTAGCTCCTTGGCAGTTTTTAGTGATAACTCAAATAATTATTTTTATTCTAGGATGGCCTTTAGAATGGACAGAAATTCTAATTATTTTTGTACCTATATTCCTTCCACTGGTAGAATTTTTTGGTGTTAATCCGTATTTCTTTGCTATGTTGATTGCATTAAACTTGCAAACATCTTTCTTAACACCCCCCATGGCAATGTCTGCATATTATCTTAAAGGTGTACAAACAAAAAATGTAGAATTGTTGGAAATATTTAAAGGGATCATGCCATTTTTAGGAATAGTGATTTTTGCAATGGTATTGATGTACATTTTTCCAGGTATAGCCTTATGGCTTCCTGATGTACTTTTTGCTGACTAAAGAAGAAATTGATGAATGAAATATTTTCACAGAGTGTAGAAAACCTTGCTTTAAAAATAAAAAATTCAGAATTAACCTCAGTAGAATTATGCGAAAAATATATTGAAAGAATCGATGAATTTGAGAAAGATGTAAAAGCTTGGGCATTTTTTGATAAAAAAATTTTATTAGAGAAAGCTAAAGAGGCAGACGACTACAGAAGATCTGGTAAACCAATTGGCTTCCTACATGGCATACCTGTAGCTGTTAAAGATATTGTTGGAACAGTTGAGATGCCAACTGAATGCGGCACAAGCATAAGAAAAGGCAAATCTTACTCACAAAATGCAGAAATTATTGATTTATTGATTTCGGAAGGAGCTATTGTAATGGGCAAAACTGCAACTTCAGAATTAGCTTTTCTTGGACCTCCAAAAACTACGAACCCACATGATTATTCTAGAACACCAGGTGGTTCTTCCAGTGGATCAGCTGCATCAGTTGCATCATATATGGCACCCCTTTCAATTGGATCTCAAACAGGCGGATCAGTAATAAGACCTGCTTCTTACTGTGGTGTAGTAGGCTATAAACCAACTTATGGCTTAATATCAAGAAATGGTGTTTTAAGAACCTCTCAAACTTTAGATCATATTGGTATGTTTGGAAGAAATGTAGAGGACGTTGCTTTATTGGCTAAAGCTTTAATTAAGAAAGACAAACAGGATCCAGCTTCAATACATTATTCATCAGAGAATATTCTAGCAGAGACAAAAAAAGGCCCATTATTTGAACCAAAATTTATATTTTATAAAACAAATCACTGGAAGATGATTGAAAAAAAATCCAGAGATGCTTTTGAATATTTTATTAAGTCTTTTAAAAACATTGAAGTTTTTGATACTCCGTCTTACTTCAAAGATATACATAAATATCATCAAGTAATTCACGAAACAGACTTAGCAAACAATTTTTCAATTTATTATAAAAAGTTTAAATCTAAATTGTCTAAATACATGCAAGATGCAATTTCTAGAGGAAATAAATACACTGCAAAAGAATATGCAGAGGCTATTGATTTTAGGAAACAAAGTTATGAATCTTATAAAGAAGTTTTTGAGGATTACCATGGAGTACTAATGCCGTCCAGTCCAGGGGTCGCACCTAAAGGATTAAAAAGCACAGGTACTGCAGAATTTAATAAGGTTTGGTCTTATCTTGGTACGCCTTGTATTTCTCTTCCTTTACTTGAAGGTGAAAATAAATTACCATTGGGTGTTCAATTAATCGGTGATAAATATGATGATCACAGATTTTTAGGAGTTGCTAGATGGCTAGAGAAGGAATGTGAAGATTAAATATGAATAAATTAACAACAGTTATTGGAATTTCGTTTGCTCTATTCTTTTTAGTTGGCTTAGCTACTACTCTTACAAGATCTATGATGATAACTTTTTTAGACGTATTACCTGTATATATCTTTATGGGTGCAGCAATTATAATGATGATTTACGAAGCTTTTTTTGACAAGCAATAAATCTTTCAATCTAAACATATCTTCTTAAAAATAAAAATTAAACTATAAGAAATAAAGATGAACAAACAAAATCTTTTTCCTTATCTATTACTTTTTATTCAACCAATTTTTATGGCAAGCAACTTAATAGTTGCTCGTGGGGGTGTTGAGTTTATACCTCCAATTTCATTAGCATTTTGGAGGTGGTTTTTTGTTTTTTTAATTCTGTTATCCTTTACTTTTTTTTCTATTAAAAGAGAAATTAGGATCATAAAAAAAGAAATCTGGAAACTTTTATTTTTAGGCTCAATGGGCTGTGGTGTATGTGGCGCCTTCCCTTTTATAGCTGGAAAAACAACTACGATAATTAATATGGGAATTATTTATACCTCCTCTCCAATTTTTATTATTATAATTTCCTCTTTATTTTTTGGTGAAAAAATAAATAAACTTAAGATTTTTGGTTTAGTTTCCTGTTTAGTCGGAGTTCTTATTATTATAATCAAAGGTGATATTTTGCTTTTATTCAATTTAACTTTTAATCAAGGTGACTTATGGATGTTGGGGGCTGCAATTGGTTGGGCATTATATTCAATTTTCTTATTTTACTGGAAGTCTGATTTAGATGTTTTTCCAAGGTTTACTATTATCTCACTCGGCGGCATCATTAGTTTGTTACCTTTCTACTTATTAGAAGAAATATATTTTGTACAAACTCAATTTGACTCAAATTTTTATTTTTGGGTATTGTTTGCAGCAATTTCACCAGGAATTATTGCATTTGCACTTTATACTTTAACGCAACAAAAATTAGGAGCGTCTGTAACTGGATTTACATTATATTTATTCACTGTTTATGGGGCATTTTATGGAATATTTTTATTCGATGAAAATTTAGAAAACTACCATTATCTAGGAACCGTCTTAGTATTTTTTGGAATATATTTAGTTAAAAGAAAAGTTGATAATGAACAAAAAGCATAAAATGATTTTTTTTAAAATATTATTTTATATTTTCTTAATTTATTTTGGGGTCTCGCTTGTAGTATATTTTTACCAAAGAAAGTTACTTTATCATCCAGGTGAAAATAATTACTTAGATGAAGGACCGCTTAATCACAAAATAGAAAAAGTATATATTCAGTCTGAAAATGAACTTGTAGCTTGGAGATTTGTGAAAAATAAAAACTTTAAAACTATTCTTTTTTTTCACGGAAATGCAGGAAAAATAGATAATAGAATTTATAAACTTAATGAATTTTCTAAGTTAGATATTAATTATTTAATATTTGCTTATAGAGGTTTCAGTGGAAATAAGGGCAAACCAACTGAGCAAGGACTTTATGAAGATGCAAGGGCTGCGAAGAAATGGCTTAATTCAAACGGTGTAGAGGACAATTCAATTATATTATATGGAGAATCTCTTGGAACAGCAATTGCTGTAGATCTTGCAAGCTCTAATAGTTTTTCTGGTTTAATATTAGAGTCACCATTTACTTCAATGGAAATCCTAGCTAAAAAATATTACCCATACTTACCAGCTAAATTAATTTTAAAGGACAAATATAAGTCGATTGAAAAAATATCAAAAATAAATTCGCCTATTCTAATAATGCACGGAAGAGAGGATAAAATTGTTCCTTTTAGTATGGGTGAAGAAATGTACAAAAAATTTGATGGTGTTAAATACAATTTTTTCAGTGATAATGACGATCATATGATGAATTTTAATGAAAATTTAATAAATACAATTAAAAAATTTATTTCCAGCTTAAATTAGAACACAATTTAACCAAAGCATTATCTTTTTCTTTAGTTAAAAATTATAATGAAAAAAATTATAATTTTTTTATTTTTTATTTTTTTCAATAATGCTTATGCAGAAAAAATAAATAAATATTTTCATATTGGTCTAATGGAGTCTTATGACAAAAAATTCACTCTTTATTTTAAGACTAGAGAAAAGGCTATAATTGCAAAAGGAGAGCATAGAAATTATCTCAATGATTATCCCCAAGACCTTTATATTCATGACCATAAAACTAAGAAAGATTATCCTCTTATCTCTTATGAGTGGTTTCCAAAAAGAGTAAAAAAAATTACAAACAATTTTGAATATCCAATGTTCCCTGAGGACTTTGCATATTATTTGTTAAATGATAATGATACATTGATATTAGTAAGCGCATCAAAAAAATTTTTTAAAAATCTTAAATTCAGTATTTCAAACAAACATTTGTCTACTGCAAAATCAAACGGAAAATTAGAATTTATTGTTTCAAGTTTCGCAAAAAACTGTGGTTATAGAGATTTGAAAACAAACTTTGAATGTAATATTTATAAGCCACTGATTTCAAAAAACTTAATTACATCTTTTGAGTAAATGCACTCGCGAATTGTTTTGCATTAAAAACTTGCAAATCATCTTCTTTTTCACCTAAACCAAGTCCAACAATTGGTATTTTATATTTTTTTGAAAGTGCAATTAGAATTCCTCCTTTTGCAGTACCATCTAATTTTGTCATTATTAATCCTGAAACTGGAATAATTTTATTAAATTCCTCTAATTGATTAATAATATTTTGACCTGATGTTGCATCTAAAACAAGTATTACCTCGTGCGGTGCGCCCTCAGAACTTTTTTTAACTACATTTCCTATTTTTTTAAATTCTTCCATAAGATTTTTTTTATTCTGTAGTCTTCCGGCAGTATCTATCAAAACTTGATTGATATTATTTTGCTTAGCATATTCAACAGCTTTAAATGCAACTGAGGCTGGATCAGAACCAGCGTTTGATTTTATAATCGTAGCCCCAACTCGATTTGACCACTCCTCTAGCTGTTCAATTGCTGCAGCTCTAAAAGTATCACATGCAGAAAATATAACTTTATTGTGATTTTCAATAAAAATTTTTCCAATTTTCCCAATTGTTGTGGTTTTGCCTACACCATTAACACCTGAAATTAAAATAATATTCAAATTCTCTTTTTTTTCAAAAAAGTTTTTTTTTTCGAGTGGTTCCATAAGATTGATAATATATTCTTCAAGTATTTTATTAACCTCACTTACAGCATTATTTTTTGGATCAATTTTTTTTCGTGCTATTATTTCTTTTATTTCTGAAGAAGCATCAATTCCCACATCTGAGCTAATTAAGAATTCCTCAATTTCATCTAATGTTTTGTCATCTATTTCTTTTTTAATTATTATTTCTCTTAGACCAGAAGCAATATTATCGGCACTTTTTTTAAATCCGATTTTAAATTTTTCAAAAATTCCCATTAAAGTTTAATTGTTATTTTTTGTATCTCCGAAACAGGACCTTTCATATGTATAAACTTATCTTGATCAATTTTTATTTGTAATCTTCCCAGTTTAAATTCTATTTCAGTGACTGTATTTTCCAATTCATCAATGTTAGCAGCAACAGCTGTTGCACATGCGGCTGTACCGCAAGCTTTTGTTAGTCCAGCACCCCTCTCCCAAACTTTTATTTTTATATGTTCGTTACTTATTTTCTGAGCTAATGTAACATTACATTTTTCTGGAAATATTTCATTATTCTCTATTTGCGGACCAATTTTTTTTAAGTCAAATGATTCAAGATCATTTACAAAAAAAATTACATGGGGATTACCAACATTGATACCTACACCTCCAGTAATTTTATTATTGTCAACATCTGAAATGGTTAATTCTAAATTTCTTGTATTCAATTCTCTATTAATCGGGATATCCTTCCAATTCAGTTTTGGTTTTCCAATTATTGTTTCAACCTGTTTACTATCTAAAATTTTAGAATTAAGTATTTGATTATCAACATTTAGACTTATATTTTTATTTTTCTCTTCTTCTGAAATCAAATATGCAACACATCTTGTTCCATTACCACATGCTCCTGATGTACTCCCATCTGAATTATAAAATTGCATTGAAGCATTTGATATAGTGCTATTTTGTATAAAAATTAATTGATCACATCCTAAAAAATTACGATCACAAATTTTTATAATTTGATCCTTAGTAAGACTTACCGATCTTTTTCTTTGATCAATAATGACAAAATCATTACCCAAACCGTCCATTCTAAAAGCATCAAATTCCATAGATTAAATACTTAACTTATTTATTGACTTTTTGAACCTCTATTATAGTTTACCGCAGTTTCCGCAAAATACAGCAATTTGCGGTGTCTTTGGTAACAAAGAGATCGACACCAGTCAGCGAGGGTTCGCCCACTGGTGCGATACCTGCTGTGTGAAATTATGTTTGAAAATTTAACAAATAAATTTGAGGAAATTTTTTCCTCTTTAAAAAAAGCACCTTCTCTTGATGAAAAACAAGTAGATGAAGGATTGCGTGCTATTCGTCTTGCTTTATTAGAGGCCGATGTATCTCTAGATGTTGTAAAAGAATTCATAAACAGAGTTAAACCAAAAGCTCTAGGTAAGGAGATAGTAAGATCAACATCACCTGGGCAAATGGTTGTTAAAATTGTTTACGATGAACTTGTATCATTTTTAGGTGATAAAAATTCAGATATTCTCCTTAACGCTGTTCCACCTGTTCCTATTATGTTAGTGGGATTACAAGGATCAGGAAAAACTACCACCACTGCAAAGCTGGCTAAATTTCTAGAAAAAAATAATAAAAAAAAAGTAATGATGGTTAGTCTTGATGTGTACCGGCCAGCTGCACAAGAACAATTAAAATTACTTGGTGAACAAAATAACATAATTACTTTACCTGTTATTGAAGGTCAATTACCTGCAGACATTTGCAGACGAGCTTTAAGTGCAGCAAACCTGAATGGCTCCGAGGTAATTCTTTTTGATACAGCAGGAAGAACTCAAATAGATCTCCAAATGATGAGTGAAATTAAACAAATAGAGGGAATTATAAATCCTTCAGAAACTATATTAGTTGCAGACTCTTTAACAGGTCAAGTTGCTGCAAATGTGGCTAAAGAATTTAAAAATACTGTAAATTTAACAGGTATAGTTCTTACCAGATCAGATGGTGACGGAAGAGGTGGTGCAGCATTAAGTATGAAGTATGTTGCAGATGTTCCTATAAAATTTTTGGGAATTGGAGAGAAAATAGATAATTTTGAAATTTTTTATCCTGACAGAATAGCAAATAGAATTTTAGGAATGGGAGATATCGTTTCTCTTGTTGAAAAAGCTGCTGAAGATATAGATCAAGAAAATTTAAAAAAAACTGAAGAAAAATTAAAAAAAGGTCAATTTTCCTTAGAAGACTATTTATCACAATTACGGCAAATGAAGAAAATGGGTGGGATCGAGGGTATTATGTCTTTTCTGCCAGGTGTTTCAAAAATTAAATCTCAAATGGATGAAGCAGGTGTTGACGAAAAAATAATTACCCAAAATGAAGCTGTAATTTTATCTATGACTAAAAAAGAAAGAGAAAATCCAAAGATAATTGATGGATCCAGAAAGAAAAGAATTGCTAATGGCTCTGGTACTGACATTGCCACTATCAATAAATTGTTAAAACAATTTAAAATGATGTCTGAGATGATGAAAAAGATGTCTAAAGGAAATATGAAAGGAATGGCGGACAAAGGAATACCACCAGAACTTTTTAATCAACTTAAATAAAAAAAGGAGAAAAAATGTTAAAAATGAGATTATCAATGGGTGGTACGAAAAAAAGACCTGTTTATAAAATTGTTGTTGCTGACAGTAGATTTCCAAGAGATGGAAGATTTATTGAAAAGCTAGGTTTCTTTAATCCGTTACTTCCAAAGGAAAAAAAAGAAAGAGTAGGACTAGACCAAGAGAGAATTAAATATTGGTTAAGTCAAGGAGCGCAACCAACAACTAGAGTTGCCAGAATTCTTGGTGAGAACCAGATAATCGAAATGCCAGCTAACGGAAATAACCCTATTAAAGCAGTTCCTAAAAAAGAAAGAAACAAAAAAGATGGTGAAGGAGCGGAAGCAAAAACTGAGACGAAATCAGATAATAATGCAGAAGCACCTAAAAAAGATGCTACAAGCGAAACACCAAAAAATGAAGATACCAAAGAAGCTCCTAAGGCTGAAGCTGCTCCAGAAGCACCAAAGGGAGAAGAAAAAAAATAAATGTTTAAGTCTCGAGTATTCACTTTGTATCCAGACTATTTTCCAGGCTACCTAGAAAAAGGTTTATTTGGCAAAGCTATGAAGGAAAAAATTTGGAGTTTAGAAATTGTGGATATTAGAAATTATGCTGAGGATAAGCACAAGACAGTTGATGATACACCGTATGGTGGTGGTGATGGTATGATAATGAAAGCAGATGTATTAGCAAGATCATTGGATAAAAATTTACCACAGGATGAAAAAATAATTTACCTAAGCCCAAAAGGAAAAATTTTTGATCATAATTGTGCAAAAAGATTTTCAGAATTTGAATCAATTAATTTTATATGTGGTCATTTTGAGGGTATTGATCAAAGGATAATTGATAGCAGAAATATAGAGGAAATAAGTATTGGAGACTTTGTTTTGTCTGGAGGTGAAACAGCTGTATTTGTGGTTCTTGATGCGATTTTAAGATTTGTTCCTGGTGTTTTAGGCAATGTGAACTCATCTAAAAATGAAAGTTTCGAAAATGGTCTTTTGGAATATCCTCAATATACTAAACCTCAAATTTTCGAGCAAAAAGGTGTGCCAGAAGTGTTATTATCAGGAGATCATGCCAAAATTAAAGACTGGCGTTTATCACAATCTGAGGCTATAACACGCGACCGAAGACCAGATTTGTGGGAAAAATATAAGAAGACTAAAAAGAACTAAAATGAAAAATATTGAAGAAATCAATCAGTCCATTGTAAAAAAAATTGTTTCTGAGAGAAAACATCCTGATTTTTTTCCAGGAGATATAGTAAAGGTTGGAGTAAGAATTACTGAAGGTAAAAGAGACAGAATTCAGTATTTTGAAGGAGTGTGTATTGCAAAAAAAAATAGAGATATAAACTCATCTTTTACTGTTAGAAAAATTTCATTTGGTGAAGGTGTTGAGAGAACGTTTGCATTGTACAGTCCAATTGTTGATACAATTAAAGTTGTAAGATCTGGAAAGGTAAGAAGAGCAAAACTTTATTATCTAAGAGATAGAACAGGTAAATCAGCAAGAATAGCTGAAAAGATTAAAAAGAAAATTGGAATTGATATAGAAACAAAAATTCAACAAGTAACTGAAGAAAATGTTTTGCCAGCAACAGATGAGAATTCAAAAGAAGTTCCAAAATCTGATGCAAGCTCTGATGCAGCTAAAAAAGAAGCAGTAGCAGAAGCTCCAAAAGAAGAAGTTAAAAAAGAGGCAGTAGCAGAAGCTCCAAAAGAAGAAATTAAAAAAGAGGAGCAAAAACAAGAAAGTCCCGCAGAGAAAAAATAATATTTTTCTAAATGTCACAAACTATTTACGATAAAATTTGGGAAGAGCATCTTGTTCATGAACAAGATGATGGTACATCTCTACTATTTGTCGATAGACATCTAATTCATGAGGTAACCAGTCCCCAAGCATTTGAGGGTCTGAGAAACACAAACAGGAAAGTAAGGCAACCTAGATTAACACTTGCGGTTGCAGATCATAATGTTCCAACTACAGATAGATCTAAAGGAATTTCAGACGAGGATTCGAGAATTCAGGTAGAAACTCTTGAGAAAAATTGTAAGGAATTTGGTATCCAATTATTTGGAATGGATGATAAGAGACAAGGCATTGTTCATATAATTGGTCCTGAACAAGGTTTTACTCAACCAGGAAACATAATTGTCTGTGGTGATAGTCATACTGCTACACATGGTGCATTTGGTGCTTTAGCGTTTGGAATAGGTACTTCTGAAGTTGAACATGTACTGGCGACACAAACCTTAGTTCAAAAAAAATCTAAAAATTTTAGAATAAATGTAAATGGTAGTTTACCTATAGGTGTAACATCAAAAGACGTAATTCTTCAAATAATTGGTAAAATTGGTACCGCAGGTGGAACAGGATATGTAATTGAGTACGCAGGAAATTTAATTTCAAGTTTAAGTGTCGAGCAAAGAATGACAATTTGCAATATGACCATAGAGGGAGGGGCAAGAGCTGGCCTTATCGAACCTGACACAAAAATTTTTAATTATCTGAAGGGGAAACCAATGTCACCGAAAGGTGAAAGTTGGGACAAAGCTATTGAGTATTGGAGTAAATTGAAAACTGATAAGAATGCTCACTTTGATAAAGAGATAACATTGGATGGCGCTGAAATAAAACCAATGGTTACATGGGGTACATCACCCCAAGACGTTGTTGAAATAGATGGCAAAGTTCCTAATCCTGATAATGAAAATGATGAGGATAGAAAAAACTCAATTACAAGATCTTTAAATTATATGGGTTTAAAACCTAATACTAACATTAAAGATATTAAAATTGATAAAGTATTTATAGGCAGCTGTACAAATGGAAGAATAGAGGACCTCAGAGATGCTGCTAAAATTTTAAAAGATAAGAAAATTGCTTCACACGTTAATGCTATTATTGTGCCTGGCTCTGGGTTAGTAAAAGAACAAGCAGAGCAAGAAGGTTTAGATAAAATTTTCAAGCAATCTGGTTTTGAGTGGAGAGAGCCGGGTTGTTCCATGTGCCTTGCTATGAATGCCGATAAACTTAAGCCTGAAGAAAGGTGTGCCTCGACCTCAAATAGAAATTTTGAGGGAAGACAAGGAAGAGGTGGAAGAACTCATTTAGTTAGCCCAGGTATGGCAGCTGCTGCTGCAATATCTGGAAATTTGGATGATGTAAGAAAGTACGAAAATTAATGAAAAAATTTGATACGTTAGAGAGTATACCCGCATATCTTCCAATAGTTAATATTGATACAGATATGATAATCCCAAAACAGTTTTTAAAAACAATTAAAAGGACTGGTTTAGGAAAAAACCTTTTCTTTGAAATGAGATATGATGAATCAGGTAAAGAAATTGAAAATTTTATACTTAATAACGAACCTTATACAAATTCTAAAATTTTAATAGCTGGTAAAAATTTTGGCTGCGGTTCATCAAGAGAACATGCACCATGGGCTTTATTAGATTTTGGTATTACTTGTGTAATTAGCTCAAGCTATGCTGATATATTTTATAATAACTGTTTCAAAAATGGAATTTTACCAATCACCATCAGTGAAGAGCAAATAAAACAAATTTCAGAGTATTCAAGCAGAAAGGAAAAAATTTTGATTGATCTTAAAGATCAAAAAATAGTTTTTGGTAATAATGAAATAAAATTTGAGTTAGATGAGTTCAAAAAAAAATGTTTAATTGAGGGTTTAGATGACATTGCTTTATCTCTAGAGAAATCAGACAAAATTGACTCCTTTGAAAAAAAATTAAAGTCTTCAAAACCTTGGATTTTCAATGATTAAAATTAAAAAAAGAAAATTTCTGTTGCTTCCAGGTGATGGTATTGGTCCTGAAGTAATTGCTGAAGTCAAAAAAATTATAAATTGGTTTAACACAAATAAATCTTTAGACTTTGAAATTGATGAAGATTTAGCTGGCGGGGCATCATATGATAAGCATGGTACTCCAATTACAGATGAGGTTTTTTATAAAGCATTAGAGTGTGAGGCGGTTATTTTAGGAGCTGTAGGTGGTCCTAAATGGGATAATCTAGAATTTTCAAAAAAACCTGAAAGAGCTTTACTAAAATTAAGAAAGGAACTTAAACTTTTTGCAAATTTAAGACCTGCAATTTGCTTTAAGCAATTAGTTGATGCTTCTACTCTAAAGCCAGAAATAGTTTCTGGTCTAGACATCATGATTGTAAGAGAGCTGACCGGTGGAATTTACTTTGGAGAACCTAGAGGTATTAAACCAATAGATAATGGAGAGAGAAAAGGAATAAATACTCATACATATACAACGAGTGAAATAGAAAGAGTTGCAAAAGTAGCTTTTGATCTTGCTAGAAAACGAAAGAACAAAGTAACATCATGTGAAAAATCAAATGTTATGGAGGCAGGATTGCTTTGGAAAGAAGATGTTCAAGCTTTACATGATAGAGAATATAAAGATGTAGAATTAAGTCATATGTTAGCTGATAACTGTGCTATGCAATTACTTAGAAATCCTAAACAATTTGATGTTATTGTAACAGATAATTTATTTGGCGATATGCTTTCAGATGAAGCTTCCATGTTAACAGGATCTCTTGGATTATTACCCTCAGCATCACTTGGTGCAAAAAATAAAGATGGCGAAATGAGAGCAATGTATGAACCTATTCATGGTTCAGCTCCGGATATCGCTGGTAAAGGTCTTGCAAATCCTATTGCTACTATATTAAGTTTTGCAATGGCATTAAGATATTCTCTTGATTTAGATAAAGAAGCTGATTTGTTAGAAAAATCAGTTCAGGACGTTTTAGACAAGGGTTTAAGAACAAAAGATATTATGTCTCAAGGCACTAAGGAAGTATCCACCTCACAAATGGGTGATGCAATCATTGCCTGTTTGCAAAATTAAATATTTTAATTTAATTTGTTAAAATAATTATGACAATTTATTCAGCTCCCATAGATGATATGATGTTTCTTTTTGAACATCTAAAAGACAATAAAGAATATAACGAAATAGAAAAAAACAAAGAAGTTACATCAGACCTAGTAAAAAATATATTAGAAGAGGCTGCGAAAATAAATCAGGATTTAATTCTACCATTAGCAAAAGTTGGTGATGAAAAACCATGCATTTACGAAAATGGAGTTGTAAGAACACCTCCAGGTTATAAAGAAGTGTATTCAAAATTTATAGAAGATGGGTGGGTATCTTTATCTTGTGACCCTGAGTATGGCGGACAAGGAATGCCAAAAACTGTCAGTGCATTTTTCGATGAAATGTTGTCTTCTTCTAGCTTGTCATTTAAACTTTACAGCGAATTGAGTATTGGAGCTTATAACTGTCTTAAAACTCATGGATCAGAAGAGATTAAAAATAAATATCTTCCTAAAATAGTAGAGGGGAAGTGGAGTGGCACAATGTGTTTGACAGAACCTCAGTGTGGTACGGATTTAGGACTTATAAAAACAAAGGCTGTAAAAAATGGAAACGGCTACAAGATAAGTGGACAAAAAATTTTTATAACTTCTGGTGATCACGATCTAACAGAAAATATAATTCATTTAGTTTTAGCTAGAACACCAGATGCACCTAAAGGCACAAGAGGTATAAGTTTATTTCTAGTTCCTAAGTATGAAATAAATGAAGATGGTTCAGTAGGTTCGAGAAACGGAGTTAATACAGTGTCTATTGAGTCTAAAATGGGAATTAAAGGTTCAGCAACTTGTGTACTAAGTTTTGATGAAGCGAAAGGTTATATGATTGGTCCTGAAAATAAAGGACTAAACTCAATGTTTACTATGATGAATTTAGAGAGAATTATTGTCGGAATTCAAGGTTTAGGGATTTCAGAAACAGCTTATCAAACTGCCTTAAGTTATGCAAAAGAGAGAAAACAAGGCAAGTCAAATGAAAATAAAAATGGGGATACAGACTTAATAATTCAGCACGCTGATATTAGAAGAAGTTTAATGAATATGAAATCGATTATCGAGGGAGAAAGAGCCTTATCATTTTGGATGGCACAACAAATTGATGTGAGTTTAAATCATAACGACCAGAATGTTAAAAAAAAAGCAGGTGAAATGGTTTCATTAATGACTCCTGTTATTAAGTCTTTTTTTACCGATATGGCGATGGATATTACAAATGAGGCTATTCAAATATTTGGTGGATACGGATATACCAAAGATCAAGGTATAGAACAATTATTCAGAGATAACAGAATTACCCCTATCTACGAAGGTACAAATTCCGTTCAAGCCATAGATTTTGTATTTAGAAAAGTAAGCCAAAAAAATATATTTACTAATTTTTTATCTTTAATTGATGAAGAAATTAAGCTTTGTAAATCAATTGATAAAATTAAAGATAAAACATTAATTTTAGAAAATTTAAAAGATGTCCTAATAGACTTTACCAAATGGATGGATCCAGAGGGCAATACACCAAAAGATGACATTAGCGCATCATGCAATGATTATTTGAAGTACTTTGGTTATACATCTTTAGCATTTGTTTGGTTAAAAGTTTTAAGAAAAAGTTATGAAAATCATTCAGCTAATAAAGAATTTTATGATGATAAAATAAATACTGGCAATTATTATTTTGATAAAATTGTACCTAGGGTTGATAGTCATTACAAATCAGCAATTTCTGGTAGCAAATACACAATGAGTGCTAAGTTTAACTAAGTGAATAAATACAATCAAAATCTTGATAAAAACGACGCAAATTTTGTTCCATTAACTCCATTAAGTTTTTTAGAAAGAGCTAAGGATATTTATCCTGATTATGTAGGAATAGTTTATGAAGACAGATCATATACTTGGTCTGAAATATATAAAAGATGTATTAAATTTGCGAGCGCATTAGAAAAAATTGGAATTGGTGAAGGAGATACCGTCTCTGTAATGGCTTGTAACACGCCTGAAATTTTTGAGGCTCACTATTCAGTTCCGATGACTGGTGGAATATTAAATACAATTAATATTCGTTTAGATGCAAAAACAGTCTCATATATTTTGGATCATAGTGAAGCAAAAGTATTAATTGTAGATAGACAATTTCATGCTGTTGTGAATAAAGCTTTAGAAACTGCTAAAAATAAACCTCTCATAATTGATATCCAAGATAATTTTGCTGATCAATCACTACTAAAAAAAATTGGAGAAAAAGAATACGAAGAATTTTTGAACACTGGAGACGAAAACTTTCAATGGAAAAGACCTAAAGATGAGTGGCAGGCAATATCATTGAGTTACACCTCGGGTACTACTGGAAATCCTAAAGGTGTTGTATATCATCATAGAGGCTCATATTTAATGTCTACTGGAAGTGCTGTTGCGTGGAATATGCCTGCTAGGCTCAATTTTTTAACGGTTGTTCCAATGTTTCATTGTAATGGTTGGTGCTATCCATGGACAATACCAATGTTAAATGGAAAAACGGTTTGTCTTAGAAATATTGACATAAAAAAAATTTTTGAATTAATCGAAGAGCATAAGATAACACATTTTGGTGGCGCCCCAATTGTGTTGAATATGATTACTGGAGCATCTGAGAAAGATCAAAAAAAGTTAGGTCATAAAGTATATGTTCTAACAGCAGGAGCACCTCCTCCAAGTATTATATTTAAAAAAATGCAAGCACTAGGCTTTGAAGTAATGCATGTATATGGACTTACTGAAACATATGGACACATTTTACAGTGTGCTTGGAATGATCAATGGAATGATTTAGACGAGGATAAACAAAATGAAATTAAAGCACGTCAAGGTGTTAGATACCCTAATACAGAAGATGTCATGGTTATGGATCCAGAAACCTTAGAACCCGTTCCAAAAGATGGAAAAACAATGGGCGAAATAATGATTAAAGGAAATGTTGTCATGAAAGGATATTTTAAAGATAAGGAGGCAACAGATAAAGCTATGGCAGGAGGTTGGTTTCACTCGGGTGACCTAGCAGTTGCTCATCCTGACGGCTATATAAAAATTCAAGATAGATCAAAAGATATAATTATTTCTGGGGGTGAAAATATATCTTCAATTGAAATTGAGAATACTTTGGCTAAGCACCCAGCAGTTTCAATAGCTGCAGTTGTTGCGAAGCCTGATGAAAAATGGGGCGAAGTACCATGTGCATTTATTGAAAAAGTTCAAGATAAAGAAACAAGCGAGAAGGAATTAATTGATTTTTGTAAAGAAACTTTAGCAGGATTTAAAGTACCAAAGAAAATTGAATTTTGTGAATTACCAAAAACTTCAACAGGAAAAATTCAAAAATTTGAACTTAGAAAAAAAGCTAAGGAATAATGTTTGAAAAATCTTTTAAAATAAGAGAAAAGATCTCTTAATTTTAAAAAATGAAAACATTCTCTATAGCTAAATCAAGAAGATTAAGAAGCACTCCTTACACCTCTAGAATAGAAGAACAAGGAGTTACAGCATATACAACATATAATCATATGTTGCTACCAGCTGCTTTCGGATCACTTGAAGATTCCTATCATCATTTGAAAGAGTCTGTTCAAGTTTGGGACGTTGCAGGAGAACGACAAGTTGAGATAAATGGAAAAGATTCAGCAAAGCTAGTCCAGCTTATGACATGTAGAGATCTATCAAAATCTAAAGATGGTAGATGTTACTACTGTCCAATTATAGATGACAAAGGTGGAATAATAAATGATCCAGTAGTTTTAAGACTAAGTTCAGATAGATGGTGGCTATCTATAGCAGATTCAGATGTTTTACTTTTTGCAAAAGGACTGGCCATTGGTAACAATTTTTCTGTAAATATTTTTGAACCAGATGTGAATATAATAGCTGTTCAAGGACCAAAATCTTTTAAATTAATGGAAAAAATATTTGGTGAAAAAATTACTCAACTAAAGTTTTTTGGATTTGATTATTATGATTTTAAAGGAACAAAACATTTAATTGCTCGATCAGGCTGGTCTAAGCAAGGTGGATACGAAATATATGTTGAACATACTAAATCTGGATTAGATTTATATGATACTTTGTTTGAGAAAGGTAAAGACCTTGATGTAAAACCAGGCTGTCCCAATTTAATAGAAAGAATTGAGAGTGCACTTTTATCTTATGGAAATGATATTGATATAAATGACAATCCCTTGGAGTGTGGTTTTGATAAATTTGTAAATGTGGATAGTGATATTAATTTTTTGGGAAAAGAAAAATTGATAAAAATTAAGTCTGAGGGTGTAAGTAAAAAGTTAATGGGAGTAAAATTAGATTTGAAAAAAATAAATATCACAGAGTCGATTGATATAATGGACGAAAATAGTAATCCGATTGGTGAATTAAGATCTGGATGTTATTCACCCTATTTTGATCAAGTCATTGGAATAGCTATGCTAAATAAGCCAAATTGGAATGCTAATCAGGCAATAAAAATAAAAATTAATGATCAAGCTTTTGATGGAAAAGTTTGTGATTTACCTTTTATTTAGTATAAAACTATTCAAAAAATACCATGGATATTGCAATTGTAGGGGCAACAGGAAACGTAGGTCGTAAAACTTTAGAAGTTTTACAACAAAAGAATTTAAATATTGATAATCTCTATTTGGTTGCATCACCAAACAGCGCTGGAAAACAATTAGAATTCAATGGAAAAAAGTATTCAATAGAAAATCTAGAGACTTATGATTTTTCTAAAGCAAAAATAACTTTCTTTGCAGCAGGTGGAAAAATTTCTGAACAGTATGCAGAAAAAGCTGCAAAACACACAACAGTAATTGATAATTCTAGTTATTTTAGAATGGATCCAGATGTTCCATTAATAGTTCCTCAAGTAAACGCAAAAGATATTCAGAACATGAAAAAAAATATAATTGCTAATCCGAATTGTTCCACAGCACAATTAGTTTTAGTACTAAAGCCTTTGCATGATTTATTTAAAATTAAAAGAGTTATAGTATCAACTTACCAATCAGTTTCCGGAGGAGGGAAAGCTCCAATGGATGAATTAATTCAACAAACTAAAATGTATTTAGAAAACAAAGAAATTAAATCAAAAAATTTTACAAAACAAATTGCATTTAACATAATTCCACACATTGATGACTTTTCAGAAGATGGTTATACAAAAGAGGAATTAAAAATGACTAATGAAACAAAAAAAATTTTAGATGCAAGAATTGAACTGTCGGCAACATGTGTGAGAATACCAGTCTTAGTATCTCATTCAGAATCTGTAAATATTGAATTTGAACAAGAATTTTCTTTAGAGAAAATTAAAGATGTTTTAAATAATGCTCCAGGTTGTTCTGTTATAGATAAAAGAGAAAATGGTGGATATGTAACACCAATTGAGGCTACGGGAAAAAATGAGACTTTTATTTCCAGGATTAGAGAGGATAAAACAAAAAAAAATTGTTTAAATCTCTGGATTGTTTCAGATAATCTTCTTCGTGGGGCGGCATTAAATTCTGTCGAAATTGCAGAAGTTATTATAAATAATAATTAAAATGGAAAACAATCCTCTATCTCCTCATATTCAAATTTATAAATGGCATATTTCATCGTTGGTATCAATTACAACAAGAATTACGGGAATAATAAATATAATTGTCATTTCACTTTTATGTTTGTGGATTTTCTCTTTGTTATTAGGTGAGGAAACTTATAAATCGGTAAACTATTTTTTAAATTCATTTTTTGGAAAATTTTTTGTTGTAGGTGTTATTTGGTCTTTTAGTTTTCAAATGTTAAGTGAGATCAGGCATATTATTATGGATTTAGGTTATGGATTTGATTTAAAAACAACAAAAATTACTGGATCTATTGTAATCATTGGATCATTTATATTAACAATCTTAATTTATCTAATTGGGAGAAATTTGATTTAATGAAATCTGTTACTAAAAAATGGCTGTTTTTAAAAATTAGCTCGCTGATTTTAATACCTCTGATGCTTTGGTTTATTCTAAATTTTGTATCTATTTATGATAATGATTATCAATCTGTAATCAGTTTTTTAAATTCTAAAACCTCAAAATTTTTAGTTAGTATTTTTTTAATTTTTTCCTATTTTTTTTCTGCTCTAAGTATTAGTGAGGTATTTGAAGATTATATACGTGATGAAAATATCAAAAATGCCGCAAACAAAGCGTTAAATTTATTTGCTATAGTATTTCCATTATTTACAATTATCATATTATTTAATTTAAACTAATGACTGCATATAAAATTATAGATCACGAATATGATGTAGTTGTTCTTGGAGCTGGCGGTTCAGGTCTAAGAGCGGCTGTAGGCTTAAGTGAAGCTGGTCTTAAAACAGCATGTATCTCAAAAGTATTTCCAACTAGAAGTCATACTTCTGCTGCTCAAGGTGGTATTTCAGCTGCACTTGGAAATATGGGAGAGGATGACTGGCGTTGGCATATGTATGATACTGTCAAAGGTGCAGATTGGCTAGGTGATCAAGACAGTATTGAGTATTTGTGCAAAGAGGCTCCAAAGGCAGTTATTGAATTAGAAAAGTATGGTGTCCCATTTAGCAGAACAGAAGATGGAAAAATTTATCAAAGACCGTTCGGAGGAATGACTAAAAATTATGGTAATGGAATAGTTCAAAGAACTTGTGCAGCAGCAGATAGAACAGGTCATGCAATTTTACATACTCTTTATGGGCAAGCACTTAAACATAATACAGAATTTTTTATTGAATACTTTGCATTAGATTTATTAATGAAAGATGGTGAGTGTAAGGGACTAATTGCATGGAATTTAAATGATGGAACTATCCATAGATTTAGATCGCACATAACTATCATTGCCACTGGAGGTTATGGTAAAGTATATTATTCAGCTACTTCTGCTCATACTTGTACAGGAGACGGAAACGCTATGGTATTAAGAGCTGGATTACCCTTACAAGATATGGAATTTGTACAGTTTCACCCAACTGGTATTTATGGTCATGGTACTTTGATTTCCGAGGGTGTGAGAGGTGAAGGTGGCTACCTTGTTAATTCCAAAGGTGAAAGATTTATGGAAAGATATGCTCCTAATGCGAAAGACTTAGCATCTAGAGATGTAGTAAGCAGGTCAATGTCAATTGAAATTAATGAAGGAAGAGGAGTCGGTAATGACAAAGACCACGTTCATTTATATTTAAATCATCTAGATAAAGATGTTATCGAAAATAGGTTACCAGGAATTACAGAGGCAGCAAGATTATTTGCAAACGTTGATGTAACCAAAGATCCTATTCCTGTTGTACCAACAGTTCATTATAACATGGGTGGAATACCTACAAATTATAAAGCTGAGGTTTTAACAGTTAATGGTTCTGAAAAAACTGTGCCTGGATTAATGGCTATAGGTGAGGCTGCATGTGTATCAGTACATGGTGCAAACAGATTAGGTTCTAACTCTTTAATTGATCTTGTTGTTTTTGGGAGATCAGCAGCAAAAAGAGCAGCTGAACTTATTAAGCCTGGCACTCCTCATGAAGAAATTAGTGAGAATGAAACTGAAAAATGTTTATCCCGATTTGATAAATTAAGAAATGCAGATGGTGAAAATTCCACAGCAGAATTAAGACTTTCAATGCAAAAAACAATGCAATCAAAATGTGCAGTTTTTAGAACTGAAAAAAATCTTAAAGAGGGAGTAGATGAAATAAGAAAAACTTATGATGGAATGGACTCTATTTCTGTAAAAGATAGATCGTTAGTATTTAATACAGACTTAGTTGAAACACTTGAATTTGATAACTTAATTCGTCAAGCAATAACAACAGTAGATTCGGCTTTTCACAGAAAAGAAAGTAGAGGTGCACATGCAAGAGAAGATTATCCAAAAAGGGATGATCAAAAATTTATGAAACACAGCCTTGCTTGGTGTGATGGTAAAAATACTAAAATTGAATACAGAGATGTTCATAAATCAACTTTAACAAATGAAGTCCAATATTTTCCACCTCAAGAAAGAGTTTATTGATGGTTCAAATAAATTTACCTGAGAATTCAAAAATTCAAAAAGGTAAATATTTTAAAGACAAAACCAATTCAAAAAATATTAGAAAAGTTAACATTTATAGGTGGGATCCCTCAACAGGTGATAAGCCAAGAATAGATACCTACGAAGTAGATATGGACAATTGTTCCTCTAAAGTTTTAGATATTTTAAATAAAATAAAAAATGAGATTGACCCAACAATAACTTACAGAAGATCGTGTGCCCATGGAGTGTGTGGTTCATGCGCAATGAATATGGGAGGTAAAAACGGTCTCGCATGCACTACCCCACATTCTGAAATAAAAGGAGATATTAACATATATCCTTTACCACATTTAAAAGTAAAAAAAGATTTAATAGGTGATCTTGATGGTCTTTACAAACAATACAAATCCATAGAACCTTGGTTGAAAAATAAATCGACATCTGAAAGTAAAGAAATACACCAATCCCAAAAAGATAGATCAAAATTAGACGGAGCTTATGAATGCATTATGTGTGCTTGCTGCTCAACATCTTGCCCAAGTTACTGGTGGAATGGAGATAAATATCTTGGACCAGCAGTATTGTTGCAAGCTTATAGATGGATTGTTGATAGTAGAGATGAAGAAAGAAAAAAAAGATTAGAAAAAGTTGCTGATGAATTAAAACTTTATAGATGTCATACTATTATGAACTGTACAAATGCTTGTCCTAAAGGATTAAATCCAGCAAAAGCTATTGCTGAGATAAAAAAAATGCTTGCAACGACTTAATTACTTAATTAAACAATTTTATCAATGAATTTAATCGAACACTATATTGGTGGAAAAATAGTAACTGGATCATCAAGTAGAAAAGGTAAAGTATTTAATCCTGCAACTGGCACTCAAGAATCTGAAGTTTTGTTAGCTTCTAAATCAGATCTTGATTTAGCTGTACAAAAAGCAAAACAATCATTTGAAAGTTGGTCTAATACACCTCCTCTTCAAAGGGCGAGAATTATTTTTAAATATAAAGAATTAATAGAAAAAAATTCTGATCTCTTAACTAAACTTATAGTTTCTGAACACGGAAAAGTTTATGAAGATGCCAAGGGTTCACTAACTAGAGGTTTAGAAGTTGTTGAATTTGCCTGTGGGATTCCTCAGATGTTAAAAGGTGAATTTACAGAAAATGTTGGAACTAACATTGACAGTTGGTCTATAAGACAACCTTTAGGAGTTTGTGCAGGTATTACCCCTTTTAATTTCCCTGCTATGGTTCCAATGTGGATGTTCCCAATGGCAATAGCGTGTGGAAATACTTTTATTTTAAAACCATCTGAAAAAGACCCATCTTGCTCACTCAAGCTTGCTGAACTATTTTCAGAAGCTGGTCTACCAGATGGAGTTTTAAACGTTGTTAATGGAGATAAAGAAGTTGTAGACGCAATATTAGAAAATAAAGATATAGCAGCAGTTAGTTTTGTAGGCTCAACACCTATAGCAAAATATATTTATGAAACAGCTGCAAAGAATGAAAAACGTGTTCAAGCTTTAGGTGGTGCTAAAAATCATTGTGTAGTAATGCCAGATTGTGACCTAGATCAAGCGGTAAATGGTTTAATGGGAGCAGCCTATGGTTCTGCTGGAGAAAGATGTATGGCACAATCAGTTGCTGTTGCAGTTGGAAATGTTGGAGATAAATTAGTTGAACAATTAGCAAAAAAAGTTGAAGCATTAAAAGTAGGACCAGGAATGGATAAATCTTCAGAAATGGGTCCATTAGTAACCAAAGAACATCTCGAGAAAGTTAAAGGATATGTTGATTTGGGAGTACAAGAAGGTGCAAAATTAGTTGTTGATGGAAGGGATATAAAATTACAAGGATATGAGGAAGGTTATTACATTGGTGGCTGTCTGTTTGATAATGTAAAAAAGGAAATGAGAATTTACAAAGAAGAAATTTTTGGACCTGTATTGTCAGTAGTAAGAGCAAAAGATTTTGACGAGGCTATAAATCTAATAAACGATCATGAGTTTGGAAACGGGACCAGTGTTTATACAAGAGATGGAGATACAGGTAGGACTTTTGCAAATAAAATTAAAGTTGGAATGGTGGGAATTAATATTCCAATACCAGTTCCAGTAGCTTTTCACAGTTTTGGAGGGTGGAAACGTTCATTATTTGGAGATCAGCATATGCATGGTCCAGAGGGTGTTAGATTTTATACAAAATTAAAAACAATAACATCTAGATGGCCTTCAGGAATAAGAATGAATCCTGAATTTGTTATGCCAACAATGAAATAATATGACCAAAATATCATTAATAGGAGCAGGACAAATTGGTGGAACTTTAGCTCATTTAATTGGTCTCAAAGAATTAGCCAATGAGGTTGTACTATTTGATGTGGCTAGTGGAATTGCAAAAGGAAAAGCACTTGATATCGCACAATCTTCATCAGTAGATGGATTTAATGTAAAATTTTCAGGAACAGATAATTATGAAGATATTAAAGATTCAGATGTAATTATTATTACTGCAGGCGTTCCTCGAAAACCAGGGATGAGTAGAGATGATCTTCTAGGAATTAATCTAAAAATAATAAAACAAGTTGCAGAAGGAATTAAAAAATATTCACCTAATGCTTTTGTAATATGTATTACTAATCCTTTGGATGTAATGGTTATGGCATTTCAAAAATACTCGGGATTACCAACAAACAAAGTTGTTGGTATGGCTGGTATTTTGGATAGTTCAAGATTTAAATTATTTTTGTCTTTAGAACTGAATGTTCCAGTTAAAGAAATTCATGCAATGGTAATGGGAGGTCATGGAGATACGATGGTCCCTTTACCAAGATTTACAAAAATCTCAGGAAAACCGCTTAATGAATTAGTTAAACAGGGAAAAATATCAGAGGAGAGACTAGAAAGTATTAATCAAAGGACTAGAGACGGTGGAGCTGAAATTGTAAAGTACCTAGAAAAGGGTTCTGCCTTTTATGCACCAGCTGCTTCTGGTGTTGAGATGGCAAAAGCATACATGAATAATGAGAATAAAGTTTTACCATGTGCTGCATATCTGAATGGAGAATATGGAGTGAACGGTATCTATGCAGGTGTACCAGTTGTAATTAATAATAAAGGAATAGACAAAATTGAAGTTATTGAGTTAGATCAAAAAGAAAAAGAACAATTTGATCACTCAATTGAGGCTGTAAAAAAACTATGGGATGCTGCATCTGCAATTGATCCAGATTTAAAGAAGTAGGTCATGAATATACATGAGCATCAGGCTAAAGAAGTTCTAAAGAAATACGGCGCAAATGTCCCAAACGGTTATTTTGCTCTCAACGTAAAAGATCTAGTTGAAAAAGCAAAAAATTTAAATACTGAAAAATATGTTTTAAAAGCACAAATCCATGCCGGGGGAAGAGGAAAAGGTGGTGGTGTAAAAATTATAGATAATTTAAAAGATTTAGAAAAAGAAGCATCAAAACTTTTAGGGAAAAATCTAGTCACTCATCAAACTGGACCTAGTGGAAGAGAAGTAAAGAGGTTATATGTTGAAGAGTCTTCTAATATTGAAAGAGAATTTTATTTATCATGTTTAGTTGATAGAGCAAGCTCAAAGATAGCATTTATATCCAGTGATCAAGGCGGAATGGATATAGAAAAAGTTGCTGTAGAAACACCCGAAAAAATTATTACTACTAAAATTGATTTAATAAATGAAATTTTAGATGATGACTGTGAAAAAATTATAAATATTTTTGGTCTTAAAAATGAAGCTAAGATAGAAGCAATTCACCTAATTAAATCGATATATAAAATGTTTATAGATACGGATGCAAATTTAGTTGAAATCAATCCATTAATACTTACTAAAACTAATTCTGTTGTTTGTTTAGATGCAAAAATGAACTTTGATAGTAATGCATTATTTAGACAATCAGAAATTTTAAAGTTCAGAGATCTCAGTGAAGAAAATGAAACAGAAATAGAGGCAAGTAAACATGATCTTGCTTATATCAAACTAGATGGAAGTATAGGCTGCATGGTCAATGGAGCTGGTCTTGCTATGGCTACTATGGACATAATAAAACTCTATGGCGAAGAACCAGCGAATTTCTTAGACGTTGGAGGAGGAGCCTCTAAAGAAAAAGTCTCAGCTGCATTTAAGTTAATTCTATCTGATGCTAATGTTAAAGGAATATTGATTAATATATTTGGAGGCATAATGAGATGTGATATTCTTGCTCAAGGGGTAGTTGATGCTGCTAAAGAAATAAATATTTCAGTTCCATTAGTAGTAAGATTAGCAGGTACAAATTTCAAAGAGGGAAAAGAAATTTTAAAAAAGTCAGGTTTAAAAATAATTCCAGCTGAAAATTTAGATGATGCTGCAAAAAAAATAGTAGAGGCGATAAGATAATTTGTGTCTATTTTAGTTAATAAAAATACAAAAGTTATTTGCCAAGGTTTTACTGGTGCTAACGGTACCTTTCACTCTGAACAAGCAATAAAATATGGAACAAATATAGTTGGAGGTGTTACTCCAAACAAAGGAGGTCAAACTCATCTTGAAAGACCTGTTTTCAATACTGTTAAAGAGGCAAAAGATAAAACAGGCGCTAATGCATCAATGATTTATGTGCCAGCAAAATTTGCTTCATCAGCAATTATAGAGGCAATTGATGCATCTATAGAATTAATTGTTTGTGTGACAGAGGGTATACCTGTCCTTGATATGTTAAGAGTAAAACAGCATTTAAATAAATCTAAATCAAGATTAATTGGACCTAACTGCCCAGGCATCATCACGCCAGATGAATGCAAAATAGGAATTATGCCTGGAAATATTCATAAAAAAGGATCAGTTGGTATAGTTTCGCGATCAGGAACATTAACTTATGAAGCTGTTGCTCAAACAACTGAAAATGGGTTAGGGCAAACTACTTGTATAGGTATTGGTGGGGATCCTATAAATGGAACAAATTTTATTGATTGCTTAGATCTTTTTTTGAATGATGAGGATACAAAATCAATCTTAATGATAGGTGAAATAGGAGGAACAGCAGAAGAAGAGGCTGCTGAGTTTGTAAAAAATCATAATATAAAAAAACCAATTGTTGGATTTGTAGCAGGATTAACAGCACCTCCTGGTAGAAGAATGGGGCATGCTGGTGCAATAATTTCAGGAGGTAAAGGTGGCGCAGAAGATAAAATAAAAAAAATGGAAGAATGTGGTATTACAATTGCAAAATCCCCTTCTGAGATAGGGAAAACTCTTTTTAATAAATTGTCTAGTTGATAATATTTTTTTAGTAATATAGCTTAACGATATAGACAAATGTCATCTTCAAAAAACTTAGAGTATAAAAAAACATCATTCCTGAATAAGACAAATAGTGCATTTATAGAGGAGATGTATGTAAGATTTTTGAACCAAGATCCAAATCTTGCAGATAGTTGGAAAGATTATTTTGAAGGTATTCAGGACGAAGCAGAAGTTATTTTAAATGATATTAATGGACCATCATGGAAACCTGAAGGGGTAAGAATAAATTCCAATAATATAGAAAAAATAATTGAAAAAAATGGCAATGCATCCAAAGATGTATCTGATAAATTTAATTTTCAAGTAGTTGCAAATTCCAACAAAGAATCCATAAGTGCTGTAGCACTTATAAGAGCTTATAGGCTAAGAGGACATCTACTTGCAAAGTTAGATCCTCTAGAAATGATGACGACAGAATATTTAGATGAGTTACATCCTGAATATTATGGTTTTGATAAGAAAAACTACGATAAAAAAATTGAACTTAATGGTGTAATAAACAGGGAGAAAGCAAGCGTACGAGAGATACTTCAATTCTTAAAGAAAACTTATTGTGGCCCAGTCGGTTATGAGTACATGCATATCTCCAATCCAACTGAAAGAAAATGGTTTAGAGATAGAGTTGAAAAAGACGAGAATGCATTAAAATTTACTAACAATGGAAAAGATGCAATTTTAAATAAGCTTATTCAAGCTGAAGGTTTTGAAAAGTTTTTACATACAAAATACGTTGGAACCAAAAGATTTGGCTTAGATGGTGGGGAAAGTTTGATACCTGCGTTAGAGCAGATCATAAAAATTGGAGGACAGTTTAAAATTAAAGAAGTTAAAATAGGCATGTCTCATAGAGGACGATTAAACGTATTAGCAAACGTTTTACAAAAATCTTACAAAAGAATTTTTAATGAGTTTGCTGGAGAAATGAGTGGTAACACTAAAGATAGTGCTGGAGATGTGAAGTATCATTTGGGAGCTTCCTCAAACAGAGAATTTGATGGAAATTCGGTACATGTCAGTCTTACAGATAATCCATCTCATCTAGAGGCTGTAAATCCAGTTGTTTTAGGACAAACACGAGCAAAGCAATTTTTTCATGGCGATAAAGAAAGAAATAAAGTTATACCTATTCTTATCCATGGTGATGCTGCGTTTGCTGGCCAAGGAGTTGTATCTGAGTGTTTTGCAATGTCAGGGCTACCCGGTCACAACACTGGAGGAACAATTCATATAATTGTAAATAACCAAATAGGATTTACTACAAGCCCAAGATTTGCACGTTCATCACCATATCCATCTGATGTTGGGAAAATGGTAGATGCACCAATAATTCATGTCAATGGAGATAATCCTGAAGCTGTAGTTTACGCGACAAGAGTAGCAACAGAGTTTAGATTAAAATTTAACAGAGATGTGGTTATTGATCTAATTTGTTATAGAAGATTTGGTCATAACGAAGGAGATGAGCCATCTTTTACCCAGCCTTTAATGTATAAGAAAATAAGATCACACCCGTCTACGGTAAATATTTATGGAGAAAAACTAGTAAATGAAAATCTTTTCTCTAAAGATCAACTTAATTTAAAAATTCAAGAGTTTAAGAATTTATTAGACGATCAATTTAAAACTGCGAAAGACTATAAACCGAAAATAGAATGGTTTGAGGGAACATGGTCTAGATACAAACCAGAAAAAGGAAAAGATAGACGAGGTGTTACAGGAGCTGACATTAAAATTTTAAAAGAAATTTCAAATAAAATTAATATTGTTCCACAAGAAAAAAATATTCATAAAACAATTATTAAAATTCTTGACTCCAGAAGACAAACAGTTGAGCAAGGTGTTGGAATTGACTGGGCTACAGCAGAGGCTTTAGCTTTTGGTTCTTTATTGGAGGAGGGATATCCAGTTAGATTGGTTGGCCAAGATTCAGGAAGAGGGACTTTTAGTCAAAGACATTCCGTTCTAAGAAATCAAATTGATAATTCCAGATATATTCCTTTGAACAATATATCAAAATATCAAAAAAATTTTGAAGTTGTTGATAGTTTTTTATCAGAACTCGCAGTCCTAGGATTTGAGTATGGATATAGTTTAGTTGAACCAAATACTCTTACTTTGTGGGAAGCACAGTTTGGAGATTTTGCTAATGGTGCTCAAGTAATTATTGACCAATTTATTGCATCTGGAGAAAGGAAATGGAATAGAGCCTCAGGATTAGTAATGCTGCTACCCCATGGATATGAAGGTCAAGGTCCAGAGCATTCTTCCGCAAGATTGGAGAGATATCTACAATTATGTGCAAATGATAATCTTCAAATTATGAATTGCACTACTCCAGCTAACTATTTTCATGCATTGAGAAGACAAATGCACAGAGACTTTAGAAAGCCTTTAATTATGATGACACCAAAGTCCTTACTAAGAAATAAATTATGTGTATCAAATATAGAGGATTTTAGTAAAGAAAATACATTTCACAGAGTACTCTGGGATCACGCTTTAGATCCTAAAGCTGAGGGTTTTTTAAAATTAAAAGATAAATCAAAGATAAGAAAAGTTATTATGTGTTCTGGTAAAGTTTACTTTGATTTATTGGCAGCAAGAGAGAAACTAAAAGTTGATGACGTTGCATTGTATAGAATTGAACAATTATACCCATTTCCTGCAAAAGCTCTTGTAAAAGAACTTAGACCATTTGCAAATAATTCAAATTTTTTTTGGTGCCAAGAGGAACCAAAAAATATGGGCGCATGGTTCTCAGTAAGAGATTATATACAATGGACATTAGAAACTATTAAGGCTAAAAATAGTAAAATTTCTTATATAGGAAGAAATCCTGATGCTTCACCTGCAACAGGTTACGCAAAAAGACATCTTTCAGAACAACAAGAAATTATTAATAAAGTATTTGAATAAATGAGTGAAAAAATTCTAGTCCCTGTGCTTGGAGAGAGTATTACTGAGGCAACAGTATCCAAGTGGTTAAAGAAACAGGGCGACAGTGTCATTGCAGATGAAGCTGTAGTTGAACTTGAAACTGATAAAGTAAATTTAGAAGTACCAGCATCAACACATGGTGTTATTGCAGAGATTAATGCCAACGAAGGAGATACAGTTGAAGTAGGAGCAGTTTTAGGAGTGATTTCAGAGACTGCAAATAAAACAGAAAATAAACCTTCTAATCAAGTTATAGAAGATCAAAAAGACCAAGTAGAGGAGAACCCTAAAATATTTGAGACTAAAGTCGAACCAACATTAAAAACTGAAGAAAAAGACAATGTTATAAGCTTGGATGTAGAAAAAAAACAAAAAGTATTAGAAACTTCAGATGAAGAACAGCCATTTGTTTTAACAGATGAAGTATTAGAGCCAAATGCAGAAGAAACAAAAATAAATCCAATATTATCCCCTGCTGTAAGAAAAATGGTTGCAGAAAAAAAAATTGATTTAGAACAAGTAAAACCTACAGGAAAAGATGGCAGAATATTAAAAGGCGACTTAATTAGTATGATGGGCGCTAATCCTCAACCGAACCAAAGAAAAATTCAATTTGGTGAAGAGGAAAGAATTAAGATGTCTAGGTTAAGACAGACTATTGCAAAAAGACTAAAGGAAGCTCAGGAAAATGCAGCAATGTTAACCACTTTTAATGAGGTTGATATGTCAGGTATAATGTCGATGCGAAAAGAAAATCAAGAAGATTTTCAGGCAAGATATGGAATTAAACTTGGATTTATGTCCTTTTTTGTAAAAGCTTGCGTGGTTGGTTTAAAATTATTTCCAGCAATAAATGCAGAAATAGAGGGACAGGAAATAATATATAAAAATTACTATAATATTAGCTTTGCTGTTGGAACTGAAAAAGGTTTAGTAGTACCAGTTTTAAAAAATGCTGACGAAATGTCTTTTGCTGACATAGAGAAAGAAATTAAAAATCTGTCAGAAAAAGCAAAAAATAATTCTTTAGTTATTGAGGATTTACAAGGTGGTACATTTACAATCAGCAATGGGGGAGTGTATGGTTCAATGTTGTCTACCCCGATTTTAAATCCTCCTCAGTCAGGTGTATTAGGAATGCACAATATTGTTGAAAGACCTGTTGTTCAAGATAATGAAATTAAAGTAAAACCAATAATGTATCTTGCACTTTCATATGACCATAGGATTATAGATGGAAAAGACTCAGTTTCTTTTTTAAAAACAGTTAAAGAAAACCTTGAAGATCCAAGGAGATTATTTTTAAATATTTAAATGTCAGAAAAATTTGATGTAACAGTAATTGGTGGTGGCCCTGGTGGGTATGTCTGTGCAATAAGATTATCACAACTAGGTCTAAAAACTGCATGCATTGAATCCAGAGGATCGCTTGGTGGAACCTGCTTAAATGTAGGGTGTATTCCATCAAAAAGCTTATTGAACTTATCTGAAAATTTTCACAAGGCAAAAAATTTTGAAAAGATTGGTATCGAAATTGGTGAAATTAAATTGAACCTTGGAAAGATGATGAAAAATAAAGAAAAGGCTGTAACTGTTTTAACAAAGGGAATAGAATTTTTGTTCAAAAAAAATAAGGTTTCTTATTTCAAAGGCAAAGGGTCATTTAAGAGCTCAAATGAAATAGTAGTTTCTGGGGATGGAGAAGAAACAGTTATTGAGACTGAAAAAGCAATAATTAGCACTGGTTCAGAGCCTGTATCAATACCTGGAATGGAATTTGATGAGGAAAAAATAATCTCGTCTACTGGAGCATTATCCTTGGAAAAATTACCAAAAAAAATGGTTGTAGTTGGTGGAGGATATATTGGTTTGGAAATGGGTTCAGTTTGGTCAAGACTTGGAACAGAAGTAGAAGTTGTTGAATTTCTAGATCATATTACACCTGGTATGGACCGTGAGATATCAACTGAATTCATGAAGATACTTAAAAAACAAGGAATAAAATTTAAATTAAATACCAAGGTTGAAAAAATTACAAAAAATGAAAATGGAGTTATCCTAGAAGTAATTGATAAAGAAAATAAGAAAAATAATATAGAAGCTGATGTTGTCCTTATTTCAGTTGGAAGACGACCATACACGACCGGTTTAAAATTAGAAAATGTGGGAGTTAAAACTGACGAAAAAGGAAAGGTAAAAGTAGATAAAAATTTTGAAACAAATATTAAAAACATATTTGCTATTGGTGATGTTATTGATGGTCCTATGTTAGCTCACAAAGCGGAAGAGGAAGGAATAGCAGTTGCAGAATTTATTGCTGGCCAATCAGGACATGTTAATTACGAGATTATACCTGGTGTAATTTATACCACTCCAGAGGTTGCTTCAGTAGGAAAAACTGAGGAACAATTAAATGAAAAAAAAATTAATTTTAAAGTCGGAAAATTTCCTTTTATGGCAAACTCAAGAGCAAAAGCAATAGACGAACCAGAAGGTTTCGTAAAAATACTTGCTGATGCAACTTCTGATAAAGTTTTAGGAGTACATATTATAGGCCCACACGCTGGAGAAATGATTGCTGAAATGGCTATCGCAATGGAGTTTGGTGCAAGTTCAGAGGACATAGCGAGAACTTGCCATGCGCACCCAACATTTTCAGAGGCAATAAAAGAAGCGGCTTTATCTGTAGAAAAAAGACAGATTCACTCTTAATATATTTCATAATATCAATTATGAAATATCCGATTTTATTACCTAATATTTTTGATCATCCATTTACTTATGAAAGTGAAAGTAAATTAAATATAGGTGACTATGTAAATGTACCTTTTGGCTCAAAAACAATAACAGGTGTTGTATGGGATAAATTTGAGGAAAATAATAATAAAAACTTTAAAATTAAATCAATTAAAGAAAGATTAAATATTCTATCTTTAAAAAAACAAACAATAAATTTTTTAAATTGGTTTTCGTATTATAATCTTATTCCACTCGGTATGACACTCAGGCTTCACTTTCTAAGTGGAAAAGCTATAGAAATGCAAAAAAAAGAAGAGTATCAAAAATATTCTAAAAAGTTCGGCAAACACCAATTTAATTTATCTAATGAGCAAATAAAAGCCTATAAAGAAATAATAAAAAAAGATGACAAATTTAGAGTACACTTACTACAAGGCACAACTGGCTCAGGGAAGACAATTGTTTACTTTAATTCAATAAAAAAAATTCTTGATCAGGGAAAACAATCTTTAATTTTATTACCAGAAATTGGTCTCACGGGAGAATTTGAAAAGAAATTTAAGAATTTTTTTGGTTTTGAGGCAGCTATTTGGCACTCAAAAATAACTCCAAAAATGAAAAAAATTATTTGGAGTGGATTAGCGTCGGGTGAAATTAAAGTGGTTATTGGTGCAAGATCATCCTTATTTTTACCTTTTAAAAACTTGGGATTGATTACCGTGGATGAAGAACATGATCAATCTTATAAACAAGATGAGGGAGTAATTTATAATGCAAGAGATATGGCGATTGCTCGTGCCAGTAATGAGAATATACCTATTAATTTAATAACAGCTGTTCCATCTATAGAAACTTATGCAAATGTTAAAAATGAAAAATATTATCATTCAAGGTTGATAAAAAGATATAAGGATGCAAAATTACCTAACCATCACATTATAGATCTCAACCAATACAAACTTGCAAAAAAGTCGTTTATTTCATCGAAAACTTTAGAAAAAGTAAATGAACATCTTCTAAAAGGTGATCAAATACTTTTCTTTATTAATAGAAGAGGTTTTGCACCGTACGTTTTATGTAAAAAATGTTTGAATGTATTTTCATGCCCGAATTGTTCAATCAATCTTGTTTACCATAAAAATAATAAAAAACTTCTCTGCCATTATTGTGGTTACAGTTCTAACTTGAATAGAAAATGTAAAAAAAAAGATAACTGTGAATTTATTTTTAGTGGGCCAGGTGTTGAAAAAATTGCTGAGGAGGTAGAAATATTATTTCCAAACAAAAAAATAAATATTTTTTCAAGTGATACAATGAATAAAGCTTCAGGAAAAAAAATTTTAGATAAAATTATTTCTGGAGAAATTAATATACTTATCGGAACCCAATTAATTTCAAAAGGTTTTCATTTTCCTAATTTAAATTGTATTGTTGTATTAGATATTGATTTAACTTCACAAGGACACGATCTAAGAAGTGCAGAGAAGAATTTACAATTATATCATCAACTTTCTGGTCGAGCAGGTCGAGCAGGCAAGCCTGCAAATATTTATTTTCAAACCTTAAATTTAAAAACTGAAGTAATTGATCAAATAACTCATCAAGATCCATTTAAGTTTTTAGATCATGAATTAGAACTTCGTAAACAAAACAACCTCCCACCTTTTGAAAGATTTGTCTCATTAATTTTAACCTCAGAAGATGAAAAATTATTATATGATGAAGCTTTAAAATTTAAGAATAAACTTGTCAGTAAAATTAGTGAAAAAATTCTTGGTCCTGTTAATGCGCCTGTGTTTAGAATTAAGAGAAAGTTTAGAAGCAGGCTCTTAATAAGAGCGAAGAAAAACAGCAACATTCAAAAAAAACTCAAAATGATCTTAAAAGAAATTAAATTTTCCAAAGGAATGAAACTAACAGTTGATGTTGACCCGGTAAGCTTCAATTAGTCCACTAAATACAGACATTTTTTAAAATCTGAGTCTTGAAGACTGATAATTGGTGTGTTAATTAAGCGAAATTTTTATAAAACATCTTCATATTTGAGAACTAAATTGACTAAAATTAATACTTCAGTGACATCAAATAATAGCTACTCTCAAGCTTTGTTTGAGTTAGCATCTGAAAACAATGTTCTTTTAGAGGTAGAAGAGCAAACCTCAGCTTTATTGAAATTAATAAAAACAAGTTCAGATTTTAGAGATTTGATTAAAAATCCAACAACAAAAAGTGATGATCTAATTAAGATAATGGATGAGATTGCAAATCAAAATAAATTTAATGGATTGTTAAAAAGATTTATCAGTTTTTTAATTAAAAAGAGAAGATTCTTTTACATTGAAAAAATATTTAACGATTATTTAGACGTATGTTCAAGATCTAGAGGAGAAATTAAAGCAGAACTTTTAGCTGCTAAAGAGTTAAATAAAAATGATATAGATAAAGTTAAAAACGAGTTAGCTGAAAATTTTGGCTCAAATATAAAATTAAACTATAAACATGATCCAAGTTTAATTGGTGGGTTGGTTATTAAAGTAGGTAGTACTATGGTTGATACCTCCATTAAAAATAAATTACATCAAATACAAAAGCAAATGATAGAGGCATAAATGGAAATAAATCCTTCAGAAGTAACTAAGATTTTAAAAGAACAAATTAAACAATTTGGAGACAAAGCCGAAGTTTCGGAAGTTGGACAAGTATTATCTGTAGGCGATGGTATTGCAAGAATTTACGGTCTAGATAATGTTCAAGCTGGAGAAATGGTTGAGTTTTCAGATGGATCAAAAGGTATGGCACTAAACCTTGAAAGCGAAAATGTGGGTGTTGTAATTTTTGGTGATGATAGAGCCGTTAAAGAAGGCGATACAGTTAAAAGAACAGGAGCTATTGTTGATACTCCAGTTGGAAAAGAACTTCTAGGAAGAGTCGTTGACGGTTTAGGAAACCCGATAGATGGCAAAGGTGCTCTAGATAAAGGTATTAAGAAAAGCAGGGTTGAGGTAAAAGCGCCTGGAATTATTCCAAGAAAATCTGTTAGTGAACCTATGCAAACAGGTTTAAAATCAATCGACAGTTTGGTTCCAATTGGAAGGGGTCAGAGAGAATTAATCATTGGAGACAGACAAACTGGAAAAACTGCAGTTGCAATTGATGCAATTATCAACCAAAAAAAAATCAATGAATCTGGTGATGAAAAACAAAAACTTTATTGTATTTACGTTGCCATTGGTCAAAAAAGATCAACTGTAAGACAAATTGAAAAGACTTTAGAGGAAGCTGGAGCAATGGAGTATACAACTATTGTTGCTGCAACCGCTTCTGATGCTGCCCCTCTTCAATTTCTGGCACCATATACAGGATGTGCAATGGGAGAATACTTTAGAGATAATGGAATGCACGCATTAATTATTTATGATGACTTATCAAAACAAGCAGTTGCATATAGACAAATGTCTCTGTTGTTAAGAAGACCTCCAGGAAGAGAAGCTTACCCAGGTGATGTATTTTATTTACATAGTAGATTATTAGAGAGAGCCGCAAAACTAGGAGATGATCATGGTGGCGGATCATTGACAGCACTGCCAATAATTGAAACTCAGGGTGGAGACGTATCTGCTTTTATTCCAACAAATGTAATATCAATTACAGATGGGCAAATTTTTCTTGAAACAGAGCTATTCAATCAAGGAATTAGACCCGCAATCAACGTTGGTCTGTCAGTTTCAAGAGTAGGGTCTTCTGCTCAAACTAAAGCAATGAAAAAGGTTTCTGGATCAATGAAACTAGAGCTGGCTCAATACAGGGAGATGGCAGCTTTTGCACAGTTTGGTTCTGATTTAGATGCCGCTACTCAAAAACTTTTGAATAGAGGTTCAAAACTAACCGAACTTTTAAAACAGAAGCAGTATTCACCCATGACAGTTGCTGAGCAGGTTATATCAGTATTTTGTGGTGTAAAAGGACATTTAGATGAAATTGAACAAAAAGATATTGCAACATTTGAGACTAAAATTATTGAAAAATGTAGATCTGAAAAACCTGAAATAATAGATTCTATTAATTCATCAGGAAAACTTGATGAAGATAATGAAAAAGTATTAACAGAATTAATTTCGGATTTAAAAAAAACTTTTAACTCATAAAAAATGGCAAGTTTAGACGATTTAAAAAAAAGAATATCTAGCGTTAAGTCTACACAAAAGATAACTAAAGCAATGAAAATGGTTGCTGCAGCTAAGTTGAGAAGAGCACAAGAAAGCGCTGAAAGAGGAAGACCTTACTCTGAGAAAATGAATAACATCATATTAAATCTGTCTAGTGGTGTTTCAGACAAGGAAAATGCACCAAAGTTATTATCTGGCACAGGTGACGATAAGGTTCATCTTTGTGTTGTATTGACAGCAGATAGAGGTCTTTGTGGTGGTTTTAATTCAAATATTATTAAAAAAGCAAAATCTTATTTTCAAAAAATTTCTGATACAGGAAAAACATTAAAAATTATTACTGTTGGTTCAAAAGGATATGATCAACTAAAAAGACTATACCAGGATAAAATAATTGAAAATATTTCATTTAAAGAATCAAAAAATGCAAATTATTTTGATGCTGACAAAGTTGGAAAAATAATTATAGAAAAATTTGAGAATAACGAGTTTGATGTATGTACAATATTTTATAATCAATTTAAAAATGTAATTACTCAAATTCCTCAAGAGCAGCAAATAATTCCTTTAAAAACTGAGGAAAAAGACAACAAATCCTCGGAGGAGAACTATGAGTTTGAACCAGATGAAGATGAAATTTTAGGAAATTTACTTCCAAAAAATATTTCAACTCAAATTTTTAAAGCGATGTTAGAAAATTCAGCTAGCGAACAGGGTTCGAGAATGAGTGCAATGGATAATGCAACCCGAAACGCAGGTGAAATGGTTGACAAACTTACTATTGAATATAATAGAAGTCGTCAAGCAGCAATTACTAAAGAACTAATTGAAATCATATCAGGAGCAGAAAGTTTATAATTATGAGAAAAGGAAAAATTACACAAATTATTGGTGCGGTAGTCGACGTAAAATTTGAGGGAGAATTACCAGAAATATTAACAGCATTAGAATGTAATAATGGAGGAAACAGACTTGTATTAGAAGTTGCTCAGCACTTAGGTGAGTCTAGCGTAAGAACAATCGCAATGGATGCAACAGAGGGTTTAAAAAGAGGCGATGAGGTAACAGACACAGCTGCTCCAATAAAGGTTCCAGTTGGACCAGAAACTTTAGGCAGAATCATAAATGTAATTGGTGAGCCTATTGATGAAAGGGGCGAAATTAAACCAACAGATAATTGGCCTATTCATAGATCTGCACCTGAATTTAACGATCAATCAACTGAAACAGAAGTTTTAGTAACGGGAATTAAAGTTATTGATCTTTTAGCACCATATGCAAAAGGTGGAAAAATTGGTTTATTCGGTGGAGCTGGTGTTGGAAAAACAGTTCTTATTATGGAATTGATCAATAACGTTGCAAAAGCTCACGGAGGATTTTCTGTTTTTGCAGGTGTTGGTGAAAGAACTAGAGAGGGAAATGACCTTTATCATGAAATGATAGAGTCAGGAGTTATTAAAACAAACGAAGCAGGTTCAAAAGCAGCATTAGTTTACGGTCAAATGAATGAACCTCCTGGAGCAAGGGCAAGAGTGGCTCTGACAGGTTTAACTGTTGCTGAATATTTTAGAGATCAAGAGGGACAAGACGTTCTTTTTTTCGTTGATAATATTTTTAGATTTACTCAAGCAGGTTCAGAGGTATCAGCTTTGCTCGGTAGAATTCCATCAGCTGTTGGATATCAACCAACTCTAGCTACTGACATGGGTAACTTACAAGAAAGAATTACAACGACTAACAAAGGTTCAATTACCTCTGTACAAGCAATTTATGTTCCTGCAGATGATTTAACAGATCCAGCTCCAGCAACATCATTTGCTCACCTAGATGCAACGACTGTATTATCTAGACAAATTGCTGAAATAGGTATTTATCCAGCTGTGGATCCACTAGACTCAACGTCTAGAATTCTAGACCCTAGAATTGTTGGTGATGAACATTATAGAGTAGCGAGAGAAGTTCAAAAAGTATTACAAACTTACAAATCACTGCAAGATATTATTGCAATTTTAGGAATGGATGAACTGTCTGAAGAGGATAAGTTAATTGTTGCTAGAGCAAGAAAAATTCAAAGATTTTTATCACAGCCATTTTTTGTTGCAGAAGTATTTACAGGTTCTCCAGGTAAATTAGTAGACTTAGAGTCAACAATAAAAGGTTTTGATGCTATTTGTAAGGGAGAGTATGATCACTTGCCAGAAGCAGCATTTTACATGGTTGGGACAATAGAGGAAGCTATAGAAAAAGCTGAAAAAATGGCTAAGGATGCAGCAGCTTAATGAGTGAAGGTTTTAATATAGATATTGTTAATCCTGAAAAATCTTTTCTTTCAAAAGAAAATGTTTCAGAAGTAGTTGTTCCTGCTTATGAGGGTGAAATGGGAATTTTAAAGGACCATATACCAATTATCTCATTTTTAAAACCTGGTATCATAAAAGTTATTTCTGGCTCTGAGGAACATAATTTTTATGTTGAAGACGGTATTGTTGAATTTAAAGATAATACTTTATCTATTTTAACAAGCTCAATTTTTGACATTAAAAATGCGAATAAAAAACATGTTTCAGATGAAATCCAAGAAGCCGAAAAAGAGTTAAATAAAGATGATTTAAATGATCAAAAAAGATTTTTGTTAAATCATAAAGTCGAAATTTTAAAATCTATAAGTATTAATTAATAACCTTTTCAACTTCTTTCTGTATTTCTTGATAAACATGAAGTTTAAAATCTACAACTGTATCAGTAATCTTACTTAATTCTTCCCATTTCCAATCTAAAAATTCAGGATATTTTGTTTTAATATTTATTTCTTCATCATTTCCAATAAATTTTACAATAAACCATTTTTGTCTTTGACCTTTATATTTGCCCTTCCAAATTATTCCGAGCAAATTCTCAGGTAAATAATAGGTTGTAAAACCATCTATTTCTTTAATTAATTTTACAGATTTAATACTTGTCTCTTCTTCTAGTTCTCTTAAAGCTGCTTTTAGATTATCTTCACCTTTGTCGATACCTCCCTGAGGCATTTGCCAAAAATTTTTTGGATTATCAATTCTTTTTGCTAAAAAAACTTTATTTTCTTTATTTAATACTACTATTCCCACTCCACTTCTAAGTGGCAACTTTTTAAATTTTTCTTGCATTTTAACCGTTAAGTAATTTTAACGCGTAATCAAGTTGATTGTCAGTGTCAGTATTTATTCTAAAATCATCTGACCCTTCAGCGATTTCTATATCAGGTGTAACGCCTACTTGAGAAATTGATTTTCCAGATGGTAAATAATATTTTGAAACAGTAAGTCTTATAGCTCCATCATTTTTCAATGGAATAATAGATTGAACAGATCCCTTGCCATACGTGCTTTCGCCTACTAATACTGCTCTCTTGTGATCTTGAAGAGCACCTGCAACTATTTCAGATGCGGATGCAGAGCCATAGTTGATAAGCACAACCATAGTTTCTCCATTTAAAACGTCCCCTCTCTTTGCAAACCATTTTCTATTTTCGAATTTTCTTTTACTTTTGGTTGAAACTATTTCCCCATTTTCAAGAAAGAAATCAGAGATTTTTATAGCTTGAGAAAGTAATCCACCCGGATTATTTCTTAGGTCTAAAATATAATTTTTAACTTTTCCACTTTTTTTAAACTCTTTTATTTTATCCTCAATCTGATCACTACTATTTTCATTGAAGGATGTAAGCCTAATATATCCCGTTCTATCGTCAATGATTTCAGATTTAACAGAAGCTACTTTTATAATGTCTCTTGTAATAATAAATGTTAATGCCTTTTTTTCACCAACTCTTCTAACTGTTATTTCTATATCAGTTCCAACGGGACCCCTCATTAAATCTACAGCCTCCGTTAAAGACTTGCCTTGAACTTGTATATCATTGATTTTTACAATGTAATCGCCTGCTTTAATCCCAACTTTAGAAGCTGGGGAATTGTCTATTGGTGAAATCACTTTTACTACACCTGCCTCCATACCTACTTCGATACCCAAACCTCCAAATTCTCCACTTGTTTCAGTTTGCATATTTTCAAATGATTCTGGAGACATATACGCTGAATAAGGATCTAGAGATTGCAATACACCATTTATTGCAGCATCCATTGCATCACCTTGATTAACATCCTCAACATATTCCTTGTTAATTTTATCTAGTACTTCACTGAATAGATCTATTTTTTCATAAATA